>ERZ777011.581-NODE-581-length-54512-cov-13.531190_pt1 | contig 54512 bp, 47 predicted proteins | sample MGYA00374964_ERZ777011 | MGnify/ENA primary metagenome ERZ777011 (study PRJEB29310, sample SAMD00008975) | mouse gut metagenome | study: EMG produced TPA metagenomics assembly of the Metagenome analysis of fecal microbiota from mouse which was promoted...
ACCTCACTACAAGCCAAAATTAGATATCTTCAAATTTTTGTCATGTACTTAGCAAACGGCATTAACTATGATTCTGAGAAAGTACAAGAATTTATTATGAAAAACAGGAGTCATCTATCTATAGGAATTACCATTGATGGAACTCAAAAGAAACACGATCTCAATAGAATATGGAAAGGTAATGGCCCGGAACGCGGAAGTTACAATGATGTGGTGCGTAACATTCCTTTATGGCTTTCTCAGTTCCCTTATGGAGCAACAAAAGTCACCATCAGCAGTGCAGATATTCCCTATATCAAGGAGAGTGTTCTACATTTATACTCTCTTGGGATACACGAAGTCAATATCAATTGTGTTTTTGAAGATGTTTGGAATGATGGAGATGACGTTCTATTAGAAGAACAACTCATCTCTCTTGCTGATGCAATCATCGACAATAAACTATACGAAGACAACGCATGTTCTTTCTTCATGGAAAGGTTAGGGAAGCCTTTAGACTGTATTCAGGATAATGGCAACTGGTGTGGTGCTGGAAAGATGCTCTCCATAGATGCTGCTGGGAATTTTTATCCTTGTACCCGCTTCGCTCAATACTCTCTTAGAGAGAAGAAAGCATGGATAATAGGTAATGTCAACGAGGGCATAGACAAGAACAAATTACGTCCGTTCCTCACCCTTGACAGATGTACACAATCCAATGAAGAATGCATCAATTGCGATGTCGCAGAGGGATGTGCTTGGTGTCAGGGTGAGAATTATGATGCGGCCGATACACCTACTATCTTCCAAAGAGCCACAGCTATCTGCAAAATGCACAAAGCGCGAGTTAGAGCGAATAACTATTATTGGAATAAGTTATTTCATGAACTCGAGGCGGAAGGCAAAATAGATCAATACGACACTCTTACAAATCAAACGATTCAAGACCTTTGCTAAACATGCTTAAATATCTTATCATACAATTGGATGATTCCTCAACATCGTTCTGTCATTATTCCAATGATAGGAAAAAGAGAAATCTAATTCCTTTACAGAAACTGAAAGACGGAATCTTTTGGTCAATGAAAGAGAATCTCACGCTTCAGTTTCTTTATCCGGATTATGAAATCCCCTCAGATTATAAATCAGAGATTGCAAAGACATTCCACGCAGATATTGTTTCATCAACTAGCGAGGATTTAGTCCTTCGTGAAATCGCAGACGTAGTAGTGTTTGATTCTTTTGCAGGGTTAAACTTCTTTCCTTTCAATAAAGAACAAACATATGTGTTTCGTTCAACTGTAAAAGATTTTTTGGATAGTCATAGGATGTTATATCCAATACTTCCCCTAATTAATCGCGCTAATATCGTATTTACCGATCTATTGTCGATTACAAAGGAAGATGAACTTGATTATGCAAAAGTTCTTGAAGCACTTAACTATAAAATTGCGGATGAATATAAATCTGGACATGGCATTCAAATAAATCTTCTAACAGACCGCATGCTTCTGGACGGAATGAATAATTGTAATGCTGGGGATGAAACGATTGCCCTATGTCCGGATGGCAAATTCTACGTATGTCCGGCTTTCTATGCGGATAAAGAAATAGCGTTTCCGATAGGAAACAGTATGGACGGTCTTGATATTAAGAATCCACAGCTATACAAAATATCGCATGCGCCTATTTGTCGCATTTGTGATGCTTATCAATGTCGTCGATGTATCTGGTTAAATAAAAAAGCTACTTTGGAGATAAACACTCCGAGTCATGAGCAGTGTGTAATCTCTCACATTGAACGTAATGCCTCTCGCAAACTGTTAGCATTGATACGTGAAATTGGCCAATTCCTTCCTGAAAAAGAGATTCCCGAAATAAGTTATCTTGACCCATTTGATAAAATTCAAGATAATCAATGAATCGACGAGATTTCTTAAGGAAGACAATAACTCGCGTTCTTCCTATAATTGCAGGTATGTCAATTATAGGTAAAACTGCAGTTGCATTGCCATTAAACCAATCAGGTTGTAATGGACAATGTAAAACTATGTGTTCAAACTCATGTAACAATACATGCCGAATGATGTGTCATAAGGACGGTTGTACTAATTCTTGTAAAGAATATTGTCATTTCAACTGTAGGGCAACTTGCTCAAAATCTTGTAAGCACTCGTCGAACCACGGTATAGATTCTCTTAAATACAAACCGGATACAACAATCATAAAAAAACAATCATAAAAATATGAATAAAAAAGTAGGAACCGTAACTGAACAAGAACGCGATGAGATTCAGTCTATTTTCGAAAGACAAAATGGGCTGAACGAACTCGCAAAGATACTTACCGCGGACAATAACGAGTTGTACGAACGACTTGTTAGGGATTTGTCAGAAACCACTTCTAAATTCCAAACTTGGTGGGATGTGATGTCGCAAAAATACAAGTGGGAAAGTGCTGAAAACGGAAATTGGGAAATCGATTTCAATGATTGTTCAATCTATTTAGTAACACCGGAATGATACTTTGCATGATAGGCGCAACGGAAATAATTCTAATTTGCGCAATGATTCTCCTTATCTTTGGTGGCAAAAAGCTCCCGGAACTCATGAAAGGTATGGGCAAAGGAGTCAAAAGTTTTAAGGAGGGAATGAACGAACCCACTGAGGAAGAAATGAATCGTAGGGTTGAAGAAGAGGTACAGAGGCGTGCCGATGAAAAGATGAATGCTCAATCCTCACAATCAGAGAGCAAAGGTGAGTGAGCAGACTGAAAATAGTGGACTTCTATCATTCGGAGGACATCTTGACGTTTTACGCAAGATGCTCTTTCGTATTATAGTAGTCGTTGTGGTGCTTGGAGGAGTAATCTTTTGCTTCAAAAGTGAAACTTTCACAATTCTGCTTGCCCCACATAAATCCGATTTTATCACGTTCAGATATATTGAGGATTTATTAAACTTTTGTGGAATAAATTTTCATTTTTCAGAGTATAACATACCACTGATAAGCACCGAATTATCAGCACAATTTATGACGCATATAACTGTTTCATGTTTATTGGCTGTACTACTTGCATCACCATATATTCTCTTTGAACTATTCCGATTCGTATCACCTGCTCTATATGAGAGTGAAAAGAAGTATTCTTATCTTGTTGCAGGGATTGTCTATACTCTGTTCATCATAGGATTATTGATGAGTTATTTCGTACTCTTTCCTATATCTTTCCAATTCTTGGCAACGTATCAAGTGGATAATGAAATAGTCAATACAATCACGCTTGACTCTTACATTACAACGTTCATAACTCTTACGTTTATGATGGGGGTTGTATTTCAACTTCCGATGTTTGCCTTTGTTTTGGGAAAGATGGGATTTATTGATGCGAATTTGCTGAAACAATACCGAGCATATGCATTTGTGCTCATTATGATTGTGGCGGCCATCATTACGCCACCGGATTTGTTCACGTTGATTTTAGTAACCATTCCGATATACGGACTATACGAAGTGAGTATTATAGTGTTAAAGAAATGGGCTAAGAACAATGATGTCGAATATGATGATATAATCAATACTGATGTGCAATAAATCAGGGCTGGAGAATGGAGTTAAAAAAGATTTACTTAAAATGGAGTGCCTATAAGTCAATAATTGTGATCATCCTTGTGTATATGATTGAAAAAATGGTTCATTTAGTCACATGCAAATAGAATTTTTCAGTCTTGTAAAAGACCCACGTGTGCTTGGCAAAGTCAAGCATTAACTTGAAGATGTGTTGAGAATCTCACTCATCGGTGTGCTTACCTCATGGGAGTAGGAAAGGGAGTAGGAAATATAAAGGTGCCAAATTTTCGCATATTTATTTTGTTTATTCAAGAAATTTTTCCTTAATTTGCACATCAATCCACCAAATTCTTTAATAAGGATGAAAAAACATAACTTTTACGCCGGACCCTCGATCCTGAGCGAGTACACAATCAAAAACACTGCCGATGCCGTGCTCAACTTTGCCGACATGGGCTTGTCGCTGCTCGAAATCAGCCACCGTAGCAAACAATTCCAAGCCGTAATTGACGAAGCATCGGCTTTGGTTAAAGAATTGCTCGAAGTTCCCGAAGGCTACTCCGTGCTTTGGCTCGGCGGCGGCGCGTCCATGCAATTCTGCATGATTCCTTATAACTTCCTTGCCAAGAAAGCCGCATATATCGACACCGGCACATGGGCTCACAACGCTATCAAAGAAGCACGCCTCTTCGGCGATGTCGACGTTGTGGCATCCTCGGCCGACGCCAACTATACATTCATCCCCAAAGGATTCACTGTGCCGGCCGACGCCGACTATTTCCACTATACGTCGAACAATACTATCTACGGTACTGAAATACGTCAGGACCCCGACGTGCCCGTGCGCCTTATCGCCGACATGAGCTCAGATATCTTCTCGCGTCCCATCGACGTGGCTAAATATGACGCCATCTATGCCGGCGCACAGAAGAACCTTGCTCCCGCAGGCGTCACCCTCGTAATCGTGCGTGATGAAGCTCTCGGACATATGGAACGCGCTATCCCCACAATGCTCGACTATCGCACCCACGTAAAGAAAGGCTCGATGTTCAACACGCCTCCGGTGCTCCCCATCTTCTCGGCCCTTCAAACCCTCAAATATTACAAGCAACTCGGCGGTATCCGCGCAATCGAGAAAATCGACCTCGAAAAAGCCGGTATCCTCTACGATGCCATCGACAACAGCAAAATGTTCACCGGCACAGTCACCGACCCGGCCGACCGCTCCATCATGAACGTTTGCTTCGTAATGACACCCGAATATAAGGAACTCGAAGCCGAGTTTGTGGAATTTGCCACTGCCCGCGGCATGGTCGGCATCAAAGGCCACCGTTCGGTCGGCGGTTTCCGCGCATCGCTCTACAACGCCCTCCCCGTAGAAAGCGTCCGCGCTCTCGTGGAGTGCATGAAGGAATTCGAAGCAAAACATTGATACGCCTCGCCCGATGAAAGTACTCGTTGCAACAGAAAAGCCTTTCGCCGCAGTTGCCGTCGAAGGCATCCGCAAGGAAATAGAAGGAGCCGGCTACACGCTCGACCTGCTCGAGAAATACACCGACAAAGCCCAGCTGCTCGCAGCCGTGGCCGATGCCGACGCTCTTATCGTGCGCTCCGATAAGGTCGACGCCGAGGTGCTCGACGCCGCCCGCCAGCTCAAAATCGTGGTGCGCGCAGGTGCAGGATACGACAATATCGACCTCGCCGCCGCAACCGCCCACAACGTATGCGTAGAGAACACTCCCGGACAGAACTCCAACGCCGTGGCCGAACTCGTGTTCGGCATGACCGTAATGGCCGTGCGCAACATGTACAACGGCACGTCCGGCACCGAGCTTAAAGGCAAACGTCTCGGTATCCACGCTTTCGGCCAGGTAGGCCGCAACGTGGCCCGCATTGCCAAAGGATTTGGCATGGAGCTATCCGCTCTCGATCCCTACTGCCCCGATGCCGCTATCGAAGAAGCAGGCGTGCGTCCCGTTCATTCTGTCGAAGATCTCTACCGCGACAATGAGTTCGTGTCGCTCCATATCCCCGCCACCGCCGAGACTCGCGGCTCGGTAGGCTACGACCTCATCACCCTCATGCCCAAAGGCGGCGTACTCATTAACACCGCCCGCAAAGAGGTGATTGATGAAGACGGCCTTACACGTGCCCTCGAAGCCCGTCCCGACATCAAATATGTTGCCGACGTGCGTCCCGACTGCGCCGACGCGCTCATCGAGCGTTTCCCCGGCCGTGTATTCTTCACCCCCAAGAAGATGGGCGCCCAGACAGCCGAAGCCAACATCAACGCCGGCATCGCTGCCGCGCGTCAGATTGTCGCCTTCCTTCGCGACGGCATCGACCGCTTCCGTGTAAACAAGGCATAAATACCATACCCACCGATAAAGCAAAAGCGGCCCCCTCAGCGGGGCCGCTTTTATTTTAGCGTTAATTATCGTTAATTAATCGTAAATTTTAAATTAAGTATGTCACAAAAGAAAGTTAGTACTTTGAGTGTAGGGACGCGGCTCGTGCAATGCGGTTCAAATAAGCCATTGCTATGGAGAAGAAGCGCGTAGCGCTTCAAGAAAGTAGCCCGGGGTGGAGCGATAGCGTAACCCCGGGTATGTGCGTTGTAATCATCCGTGGTATTGGAGCGAGCGACAGCGTAGCGTTCTGCACCACGGTTGGCGTTATCGAACGCTCCGGCAGGCTCCGCTCCGATACCCTAATAAATAACGTCCACGTTCCCAGGGCTATCGCCCTGCGCTACATTATTTGTCTCCTAACGGAGACCCAATGCACCGTAATTACGGCTTGACCCATTTAACCCTGAATTAACGGTTGATTTGCGGCCATTAACGTGAAAAGTATTTGCGGTTATTCGTAGCGGATGGCTTCGATGGGGTCGAGGTTGGCGGCTTTACGGGCCGGGAAGTAGCCGAATACCACGCCGATGAGGGTGCACACGATAAATGACACAACAATGCTCCACAGCGGTATTGATGCCGGGAATCCAATCATGTGGCAGCCTATGGTGCCGAGCCAACCGGTGAAAATACCGAGGATGCCGCCCGAGAGGCTGATTATGATGGATTCGATGAGGAACTGGGCGCTGATATCGAAGCCTCGCGCGCCCACCGACATGCGCAGGCCTATCTCGCGGGTGCGCTCTGTAACGGATACGAGCATGATGTTCATGATGCCTATGCCGGCCACGAGAAGCGAGAATCCGGCGGCGACGACAAGGATAAGCGTGATTGTATCCATTGTAGACGACATGGTTTCCATCATTTCCTGCTGGGAGCGGACGGTGAAGTTGTCGTCTTCGCCGGGCTTTATCTTATGGTTCTCGCGCAGAATCTGCGATATTTCGTCGATGGCCTGGTCGGAATATTCCTCGGCGATAGCCGATGCCGATATTGATTGCAGGAAATTCTGTGCCAGAAGGCGTTTCATCACCGTGGTGTATGGGGCAATGATGAGATTGTCCTGGTCCATGCCCCATGTGTTGTAGCCTTTGCCTTTAAGAGTGCCGACAATGCGGAAGGGAATGGATTTGAAGCGTATCACCTCGCCGATGGGGTTGGCGCCCTCGCCAAACAGTTCTTTGACGATAGTCTGCCCCACGACACACACTTTTGCGCTTTTCTGTATGTCCTCGTCGGAGAATATGTCGCCTTCGTCGATTTCCCACTGGCGTATGTCGAGATAGTCGGGCGTCTCGCCGTAGACGGTGGTGTTGGTGTTGTTTGCTCCATAAATAACCTGCCCGGCTGTGGTGACTTCCGGCGACACTTTCGACACATATTTCTTGTTGGCGAGAATTGCCTCGTAGTCGGCCACTTTGAGGGTCTGCATTTCCGACGGGTCCTGGCGCACGCCGCCCATCATGCCCGAGCCGGGGTGGATGTTGAGCATGTTGGTGCCCATCTTGGAGATGCTGTCGCGCACGCTTTGCTTGGAGCCTTGTCCTATTGCCATCATGATTATCACGGCTGCCACGCCGATGATGATTCCGAGCATCGACAGGAACGACCGGAATTTGTTGTTGTTGATGGCCTTGATGGCTATTTTCAATAGATTTGTTAAATTCATAATTATTCAATTCACAATGCACGATGCACAATTGTTTTTAGTCGGCTGCGGCCTCCATTTGGGCGTCCTCGATTATTTCTTCCACGGGGAGGTTGGCGAGGGCCTCTGCTGCCGAGAGGATGTTGGTGTTCACGGTGTCGTCGACAATGCGGCCGTCGCGCAGGAATATGTTGCGCGAGGAATAGTGCGCTATGTCGGGGTTGTGGGTCACGAATATAATGGTGCGCCCCTGGGCGTGGAGTTGCTGGAACAGGACGAGCATCTCGAAAGATGTGCGTGTGTCGAGATTACCCGTTGCCTCGTCGGCAAGAATCACGGCGGGGTTGTTGACCAGGGCGCGCGCTATGGCCACACGTTGCATCTGGCCGCCCGACATCTGGTTGGAGCGGTGCTCGAGGCGGCTGCCGAGTCCGACTTGCTTGAGCACTTCGATAGCGGCCTCGCGGCGTTGCTTCGCCGAGTATTCGGAATTGTACATCAACGGCAGCTCAACGTTTTCCACGGCTGTGGTCTTTGGCAGAAGGTTGTAGTTCTGAAACACGAAGCCGATTTTGCGGTTGCGCAGCCGTGCGCGTTGATTTTTCGACATTTTGCGCACCGATACTCCGTCGAGGATGTATTCGCCCGAGGTGGGGGTGTCGAGGCAGCCGAGCTGATTGAGCAGGGTCGACTTTCCCGAGCCGGATGTGCCCATTATGGTCACGAACTCGCCGGCATGGATGTCGAACGACACTCCGCGCAGGGCATACACCGTTTCGTCGCCTACGATGAATTTGCGCTTTACGTTGCGCAGCGATATTACAATGTCGGAGTCCATTATTTCTTATCTTTTTTGCGTCCGGGAGGGCCGGGCATGAACGGATTTGATTCGCCTTCTTCTTCGGCGGGGAAATTGTCGAGTTCGGCCTCTACGATTACTTTTTGGCCGTCGGTGAGTCCCGCTGTGACTTGTGTGTACGAGCCGCCGGTGGCTCCGGTCTCTACCGGGATGGCCTTTACGGTGGTGCCGTCGAGGATCCACACCTTGTGGGGTGCGTCAGACGGGGCGATTGTGTAGTCTTTGGGAAGCATCATTTCCGACGGTTCGTATTTAAGCGCTTTGGAGGGGATGCAGAGCACATCGTCGCGTTCGAGGGTGAAGATGGTCACGTTGGCTGTGAGTCCCGGTTTCAGTTTCAGGTCGTCGTTGGGAGCGGAAATCACCACTTCGTAGGTCACGACGTTGCTCTCCGTTGTGGCTTCCTGGCGCACTTGCGTCACTGTGCCCTCGAAAGTGTCGTGGGGGTAGGCGTCGACAGAGAATGTGACGCGCTGTCCGTCTTTCACCTCGCCTATGTCGGCTTCGTCGACGTTGGCTATCACGCGCATGTCGGTGAGGTCGCGGGCTATGATAAAGAGGGTAGGCGTAGTCATGGCCGATGCCACGGTCTGTCCTTCTTCCACTTCTTTCGACAGAACAACGCCGTCGATCGGGGCGGTGATGGTGGCGTATCCGAGGTTGGTCTGTGCTTTCTGCACATTTTGCCGCTCGATGGCGAGTTGCTGCCGTGCCTGTTCGTAGCTTAGGCGCGCCTGCTCGAAATCGTTGGCGGAGACGAGGCCTTTGTCGAAAAGCGTTTTGTAGCGTTCGTAGTTGGCTTGCTGATAGTTGAGGGTGCTTTGCGCGTTTGAAAGTGAGCTTTGAGCGTTGGAGAGTTCCGACAGGAGATTTGTCTTGTCGAGCTCGGCAATCACCTGGCCTTTTTTTACAACGCTGTTATAGTCGACGTAAATCTTGTCGATGATACCGGAAACCTGTGTTCCGACTTCTACTGATGTAACCGGTTCGATTGTGCCCGTGGCGGTGATGCTCACAGACAGATTGTGCGGTTCGGCGGTGGCGAACCGTAGCGCCGGTTCCGGTTTTTTGCCGCAGGAGGCCAGTGCCAGTGCAGCGGCGGCGATTATCGCTATGTTTAGAGTTTTCATATTCCGTTAGAGAGTTAAGGGTGAGCCTTGATAAAAGAGGAGGAGGGCGCGGTTGAGCACTGCGGTGTATTTGGCCTGGAGCATTTGCTGCTCAGCCTGGATGAGGTTGTTCTTGCCTGTTTGCAAATCGACGATGTCTTTTAGGCCGACTGCGAATTGCTCGGACACGAGGTCGTAGCTTGTGCGCATGCTTTCGACCGAGGTTGTGGCGTTGCGGAATTGCTGCTGGGCGTTGACGGCGTTGAGCCAGTAAGTCTCGATGTCGGAACGCAGTTGCTTTTCTTCAAGTTCGAGCTCGATTTGTGCCGATTCACGGGCAAGGCGCGCGGTGGCCACGTTTGTCTTGTTTTGTTTCTGGTCGAATATGGGAATTGAGATTGAGAGGCCTATGTTGTTGTTGAGGTTGGTCTTCAACTGTGTACCGAAACTTTTGTCGAGGCCCGACATGTTGGAGGTGTTGATGCCGGCCGACATGCCGAGGGTGGGATAGTAGCCTCGCTTTGCAATGTCGATATCCATTTCAGCCGATTCGATGCCGAGGCGGTAGTAGCGCAGCTCGGGGCGTGTGTTCAGCGCCATGTCGTAGACGTCGGCGGGCGTGGGCAGGATAGCCAGGACATTGTCGGGATTGATTTCGGGTACCGCCACGTCGAAGTCGGGACTGTCGACAATTTCGAGCAGCTGCTTGAGCTGGAGTTTGAACGATGCAAGCTGGGTCTCGGCGTTTGTCACGTTGTATTCTTCCTGGCTCACCTGCGCCTCCATCTGGGCATAGTCGGCGCGCGACATGTTGCCTACCTCGTACATGGCCTTGGCACGGTCGGCCTGGACGCGTGTGTTGGCAAGGATTTCGCGGTTGACGCGCACGGCTTCGGTCTGGTAAAGAATCTGCACATATATTTGCACAATCTGCTCTTGCAGCGACAGGCGCGTGGATTCGATGTCGACTTCCGACTGCTCTTTGGCGAGGCGGCTTTTTTTGAGCTGTTTGCGGTTGCGCCCGCCGTCCCATACGGTCCAGTTGGCCGACAGGCCGTAGGAGCCGTTGTAGTTCACCTCCGACGATGTGGAGTTGAGGTTGCCGTCCGACAGGTTATAATAGGCTTCCGACCATGGACGCCAGCTTGCACTCTGGTTTGTGGCAAACGACAGCGAGGGGAAGAGCGCGCCCTTTCGGGCCTCGACCTGCACCTCGTTGCGGTCGACCGTCACTTGCTTCTGGCGCAGTTGCAGGCTGTGGTCCATGGCATAGTCGATACACTGCTGCAACGACCATGTTCCGGAGACAGTCTCATCGGCCGAAGCCGTAAGCGCGATTGCCACGGCGCACAATGCGATGATTTTTCGATTCATAATATAACTTTCTTTTGTGATATATTTACGATTGCAAAAGTAGATATATTATACAAGGAGAGAAAGCATGTATCGACCAATCCCCCTTGTTTTGTCGACAAACGGGGAATTGGTATTGCTAATGTTAATGGATTTAACGGTTACACGGCCGAGGCCTTGTCGCCGTCGACCTTGATGGCTCCGCGAGCTTTCAGCTGTTCGACAACGGCTGCGGTGATGGTTTCGATTACGGTGCCTTTGCGAGTGTAGCCGAGCTGGTAGGCGGTGAGGCGTTTGAGGTCGTCGGTGGAGAGCGATATTTGCTGGCCGATGACATAGAGCATGGCGTTTTCCACCTCGACAAGGGGCACGTCGGTAAAATCGCGTCCCGAATCGGTGCGGTAGCGGTCGTAGCCTTCGGGGCGCACGGTGTCGGACCAGTAGGTGCGTCCCGACTCGCCGTTGGGCGTGCTTATGGCATTGGCCAGCCGCAGGGTGCTGTCGACCACCGCTTGCAGGCGCGGGCTTACGCGCGTGAGCCCGTAGGCGCGGACTACGCGCTTGTAGAGCAAGTCGGATGTGATGGGTGCCTCCGCGGCTATTATGTCATGCAGCATGTCGGAGAGCCCGAGCGAGATGAGCGAGTTTATGTCTTTTGTCTGATATGGGGATATGAACGTGGCCGACGGGTAGGGTTCGCACCGGGTGTTGACCGGTTCGGGCTGTTTGAGTTTGGTGTCGGTGCTGTCAATGTTGTGCAGTTTCATTGAGCAATAGTCGTCCTGAGTCTCAATCTCCGGTTCCGGTTCTGCGGCAATCTCGGGTTGGACGGGATTGGCCGCACATTCGGCCAGATGTGTCTCAATCATGGCGAGGGTGTCGGCGGGATGCTCGTAGAGGTCGAGCGTCCACACGCGCAGCACGGTCCATCCCAGCGATTCGAGCACCGACGGCTGCACGATCTCGCGGTCGCGCACGGTCTTTGTCTCGTAGTAGCGGCGGCCGTCGAAGATGATTCCGGCCATATATGCCAATTCTTCGCCGGGGGCGCGCACGGCTATGTCCACCTTGAAGTGGGAGCATCCGACATTGGTGTCCACCTCATAGCCTTTTTGCTTTAGATATTCGGCCACGGCCTTGACGGGAGCGGATGTGGCCGACGTGGCGGCAAGCATTGCGCCGCTTTGTCCGTCGCGGGCATATTCAAGAAACCGGCGCAGACCGGCCACGCCCCGGGCACCTGTGCGTTGCAGGTCGATTTGCTCCGGGTCGATGGATGAGAATACAATCATCTCGAATCGTGCGCGCGACACGGCCACATTGAGCCTGCGCTCGCCGCCGGCGATATTGAGAGGTCCGAAATTCATCGACATGCGGCCTGTCGGGTCGGGTCCGTAGCCTACTGAAAAAAGTATGACATCGCGCTCGTCGCCTTGCACATTTTCAAGGTTTTTCACAAATATCGGCTCGGCCGATTCGTAGGCCTTTTCCTGCAAGCCGGGGCGCGAGGCGAGGGCGGCGTTGAGCATGTCCTCGATTTTGTCCTGCTGCACTTTTGAGAAAGCCACGATGCCGATGGATTGGCGCGAGAGCGAAGGGTGGGCGAGGCGGCGGAGCACTTCTTCGACCACGGCTTCGGCCTCGACGCGGTTGCAGCGCGAGCGGCTGCGGTCGTAGATGCCGGCAACGCGGCGGAGCACGACGCGCGACGAGAGGTTGTCGGTCGACGGAAATGTCGTGAGGCGTCCGTCGTAATAGTTTTGGTTGGAGAATGTGATGAGGCTTTCGTGGCGGCTGCGGTAGTGCCATGTGAGGTGGCGCGAAGGCATGGAAAGAGCCATGCAGTCGTCGAGGATGCTTTCCATGTCGTCGATGTGGGCTTCGTCCTCGCCCACGGCTTGGGTTGAGAAGAAGCTCGTGGGCGGCATCTGCATAGGGTCGCCAACGACGATGAGCGTTTTGCCGCGGGCTATCGCGCCGACGGCTTCTGATGTGGGCATCTGCGAGGCTTCGTCGAAAATTACGATGTCGAATTTTTCGGCGTCGATGTTGAGGTACTGAGCCACCGAGATGGGGCTCATCAACATGCAGGGGCAGAGTTTAGGCAGCAGCTCGGGAATAGCGTCGATAATGGAGCGAATCGACCGGCCTCGTCCGCCGTTGCGTATGTTGCGCCGGAGGATGCCGATTTCCGACGATTCGTGGGCGAGCATGGTAAGCGAGGGCAGTTTCGAAGCCAGGCGGAAGAAAAGCGCCTCCTTGCTCAACTGCTGCATTTGGCGTGTGAGCGAGCGGTATTTTTTTATTATGTCCTCGAATACAAGGCCGTTGAATAGCATAAGCCGCCGGTCGGCGTCAATGATTCGTCGGGCCGAGCCGGTGTAGAAAGCTCGCAGGTAGGCGTTGGCCATCTCGTCGGGATTCATGCCGGCGTCGAGCATCCGCGCCACATCCGCGCCGCATTTTTCCACTATTTCCGTGCGTGTGTGCTGCCACATGTTCCAGCGTCGGAGATTCGCCTCGTTGCGGAGCCATTTGTCCGCTTCTGCCGTCACCTCGCCAAGCGTAATGTCGGAGCCGGCAATCAGGCTGAAAAAATGATTGTATCTCAGCAGTGTGCCGGGCAACAGGCCGATGTATTCATTATCGGCTTGCAGGGCCTTTTCAAGGTTTTCAATCAGGTCCGGGACATCATTGCGTGAGAAATTGGCGATAAAGGTAATCGGGGCTAATTCCTTCACGATGGCCTTGGTGGCGAAATAGCGTGGAATGAACCATTTGCGCCGGGCTTCGGTCCAGCGGCTGCGCAGCGAGGAGACATATCCCGATTCGATTCTCATCACAGCTCCTTGGCCATATTGTTTGCGGAGAAGGAAGCGTTGGCCGCTCGATTTTCTGAAAGCGGCCACAATCTTTTTCCTCTCGTCAGAACCTGAATCCCTGTCGAGAATTATGCTTCCGAGGAACGAGGTGAAATTGCCGTTGCTTTTGAATACGTCGATTTCCGCGGCTTTTTTGTCCGTGCCGTATTTCAGAAGCAAATCATCCATAAAAGAGGAATCAGCAAGAAAATCGCGGATTATGCGGATGGTCTCGATTTCGGAGTTCGCTCCATCGTATTTTATTGGAAGCCGTGCAAAAGGATGATTGTTTGGAGTGCCGATAACTCGCATTACGGTGCCTGCGCCGCGTATCAGCTCTGCATTAGCCTCGGCTTGGGCAGGAGTGGGGAAGAGGGGAAGTTGGGGAGTAGGAAGTTGAGAAGTTGAGAGAGCCATTGCGCGCTCGATGCAGTCGTAGAGCGAAAGCCCCGACGGCTGAGTGGCGTGGAGAGCCTCTATGGTGTCGAGAAGGTCGCGGCGGCTGTCGAATACTTGCGAGGCCATGGAGGCATAGTCCACATCGGCTTGTGTGCGCTCCACGTCGAGGGCGCGGGCCAGCTGGCTGAGAAAATGCTGCTTGGAGGCCTTGTTGGAGTGGAGTTCGAGGCAGAACGGAGCAAGCCCGATTTTTTTAAGGCGCGACTGCACCACTTCGAGCGCGGCCATTTTCTCGGCCACGAAAAGCACCCGCCGGCCTTGAAAAAGGGCGTTGGCTATTATGTTGGTGATGGTCTGTGACTTGCCGGTGCCGGGAGGGCCGTGGAGTATGAAACTTTTGCTTTCGGCAGAAGCGATGATAGCTTCGAGTTGCGAGGAGTCCACGTCGATGGGTATGGCATATTCCGCCGGATTCATGTCGGCGTCGGCGGCCTTGGCATCGGTCACGCTGTCGTCGTCGGGGGCGGTGTGCAGCCGTCCGTCGACGAGGCTCGCTATTATTTCGTGACTGTGCAGGCTCTCGGAGTTGGCGTGTATGTCGCGCCACATCACAAATTTGTTGAACGAGAAAATGCCGAGCATCGATTCGTCGAGCACGTTCCATCCTTTTTTTGTGCGTATCTTCTCGCGTATGAAAGCGAAGATGCGTTTCACGTCTACGCCCGACTCGTCGGAGGGAAGCACGTTTATGGCCGAAAGGTCTATGTCGTGTTGCTGGCGCAGGAGTTCGGAAAGGGTGATATTGAGCGACACCTCCTCGTCGCGCGCGCGTATTGAATAATTGTTTATGCCCGACGACCGCACAATATCGACAGGGATAAGCAGAATCGGGGCGTAATGAGCTTCGGAAGAATTGTCGGCATCGAGCCAGCGAAGAAGCCCGAGGGCAAGGTAGAGGTTGCTCGCGCCGTTTTCCTCGAGCGATGTGCGGGCGGCTCGATATAGATATTTCAGGCTGTCGCGCAGTCGCTCGTCGGACAGAAAAGAATGGAGGCGGCGTTGCGACATTTGCTCCACGACCAATGGCTCGAGCATCGGGTAGCGCGTCGAGTCGTAAATGCCTCGTTCGCCCGGTTGCGGAGTCTCGTCGAGAGGAAACTCGCGTATGGTGAAAGTCTTGCCGTCGGCGAGGTAGTTTTCGAGGCTGTCGATGGCAAACGAAAGCAGAGGGATGGTACGCCGGCCGGTGCGAATGTTAAGCAGGGAGTTCCGCAGGGTAAAGTCGAGCAATTTTCGCTCCCATACGGTATATTTTGTCACGGCCGAGGTGTCGCGGTCGTAGGCCGACAGGTCGTAACGGTCGAGGAGGCGTACTTCCGTGCCGGCCGTATGCGTGTCGGTATCGGTGGTGTGGAATTTCTCGTCGGAGATGCGCAGCGGGATCGGACGCACGTTGTTGACACGGGCACGGGCAATATCGACAAAACATTCAAAAGTGTTTTCATCGGCCAGTTGGGCGCGCGCCTGCGTCACGGCCTCTTCAAAAGAAGGGTGTGCCGGGGCAGTGACGAAAGTGGTTTCAAACGCCACGATGTCGTTCACGCCGTCGGCCAAGCCTTTCAAAAGGAAACCGGCGTCGTCGCCCACGCTTTGGAAATAGGAGTCGCGCACAAGCCATGCTCCGGCAAAGCAGTGTCCGGAAGTGAAAATTATGATTGGGCGTATGCCTGCCGCTTCAAGCACCGAGGCCATGAGCAGCGACAGGTCGATGCACGTAGCCATTTTGTCGGAAAGCACTTTGTCGGCAGTGCGAATCCGCTGGCCGGCGGCCTCGAAACTTGCCGGGGCTGTTACGTATGATATGTTTTCGTCGCGTATGGACTCGAAAATCGCCGCCACTTGCATGCGCACCCGGTTTGGATCGCCACTGTGATAGGCATTGAGAGAGCCGTCGCCGGTGGCTGCGGCGAGTTTTTGCGATGCCGATGCTGCAATACGCGCCACAAGCGGATGGTTGGGCGTGACAAACGCGGCGGTGAGCTCGGGGCGGATGCGCGTGCCCATCCAATGGTCGTAGGCCGTGAGCATCAGTGCGTATTTGCGCGAGAACGCCTCCACATTGCCGATTTCCACCGTAATGGTAAAAAAGATGCCGTCGCTCTCGGTGAGCTGCATCAGCCGGGCGTGGTCGAGAGTTACCCTTATCCTGTCGGAGAGGTCGACGCTGTCTCCGGCTCCGATGGTGTCGAATGTGGCCGACGATTGCAAAAGCAGGTCGCCCGACAGGGTCACTTTCGTGTCAGTCCAGGCATTTGCGCCGGTGTTGGAGAGTGTGAGGCGGCGTATTGTGTCGAAGCCGTTCATGTTCAGCACATAATTGGCCACGGGGAAATACTCGAGGGCTATCATGCCCTCGGGCGCGGAAAACGTGTCGGCGTGTACGGTCAAATCCATTAGAAATGTATCAGAAAGAGAAGGAGAGTGGATACCCCTCGAAGGAGAGATGCAAATTTATGAAATTTTTACAAGATTTTATGCCGATATAAGCCGAATTTTAGTAATTTTGCAAAAAAATTCCGAACTACAATCAAGTGTATAGCATGCAAAACATCGATTTAGACATCAAACATGTTTACGGCACAGTCTCCGAGGCTGCTGTCGACGCTCTTATGCCCGAGGCCAAGGCCGGTCTGGCTCATCTTGTGAATGCTGATGCCGCAGGAAACGATTTCCTCGGTTGGCTCGACCTCCCTTCGCGTACAGACGAGGCTCTTACCTCCGACATTGAAGCCGCTGCGCGTTCGCTCCGCGATAACTGCGACGTAGTTGTTTCTATCGGTATCGGCGGTTCTTACCTCGGTGCCAAAGCCGTAATCGAATCCCTCAGCAACGCTTTCTCTGCCTACGGCGCAGACGCAAAAGGCCCTGTGATGCTTTTCGCAGGCCAGAACATCGGCGAGGATTACCTTAATGAACTCATGGCTTATCTCGAAGGCAAACGCTTCGGCATCATAGTAATATCCAAATCGGGCACAACCACCGAGCCCGCAATCGCTTTCCGTCTGCTCAAAGCCCGTCTTGAAGCCGAAATTGGCAAAGCCGAGGCAGCAAAACGCATCGTAGCCATCACCGACGCCAAGCGTGGCGCACTCCGCCAGCTCGCTACCGAGGAAGGTTACAAGACATTCGTTATCGAAGATTCCGTAGGCGGCCGTTTCTCTGTGCTTTCACCCGTAGGCCTTCTTCCCATCGCAGTGGCCGGATTCGACATCCGCGCGCTTCTCGACGGCGCACGCCACATGCAGGAAAAACTGCAACAGCCCACGGAAGAAAACATCGCCCTGCGCTATGCTTCCGCCCGCAACGCCCTCTACCGCGACGGCAAGAAAATTGAAATTCTTGTAAACTACAATCCCAAGCTCCACTACTTCGGCGAATGGTGGAAACAGCTCTATGGCGAAAGCGAAGGCAAGGACGGCAAAGGCATCTTCCCCGCTGCCGTCGACAACTCCACCGACCTCCACTCCATGGGCCAATGGATTCAGGACGGCGAACGTTCGATCTTCGAAACCGTGCTTTCCGTAGAGAATCCCGACAAAACCGTGGTGATTCCCTCCGACGAAGCTAACCTCGACGGCCTTAACTACATTGCCGGAAAGCGTGTCGACGAAGTGAACAAGATGGCCGAACTCGGCACACGCATCGCCCACGTCGACGGCGGCGTGCCCAACATGCGCATCACCATCCCCGCCCTCAAAGAACGCTATCTTGGCGAGCTTATCTATTTCTTCGAAATAGCTTGCGGCATCTCCGGCTACATGCTCGGCGTGAACCCCTTCAACCAGCCCGGAGTTGAGGCTTACAAAAAGAATATGTTTGCCCTCCTGGCCAAACCCGGCTACGAAAAAGAAACCGAGGCAATCAAATCGCGTCTCGGCTAATATCCGGCAATACGAATAAAATGAACAACGGCGAATTGATATATTGCGACGGAACACCCGGCGACGAACTATCAGTTCGCCGTTCTTTTACTCCTTCCGGCCCGATCGGCGTATTCGACTCGGGCTATGGCGGCTTGACGGTGTTGAAAGAAATACGCCGCCGCCTGCCACAATATTCTTATCTTTATCTGGGCGACAATGCCCGCGCTCCTTACGGCACACGCTCGTTCGAATGTGTGTATCAGTTTACGCGACAGGCCGTAGAACATCTGTTTGCCTGCGGATGCCCGTTGGTGATTCTTGCCTGCAACACGGCATCGGCCAAGGCCTTGCGCAATATACAGCAAAACGACCTCCCGCTCATGTCAGACCCCACGCGCCGTGTGCTCGGCGTGATACGTCCGACGGTGGAGAAAACAGGCGAGTTGACGGCGTCGCGCCACGTCGGCGTGCTCGGCACGCCCGGCACGGTGGCCTCACGGTCGTATGAGCTCGAGCTGGCCAAACTGCATCCCGACATCAAGGTGTCGCAACATGCCTGCCCGATGTGGGTGCCGCTTGTCGAAAACCGCGAGTCGGCAAGCCCCGGTGCCGATTATTTTGTAAAAAAAGAAATCGACGCTCTTTTTGAGGCCGATTCAGATATAGATACGGTGATTCTTGCATGCACCCACTATCCGCTGTTGCTCGATAAAATCCGCAAATACATGCCCGAAGGCGTGCGTACGGTGGTGCAGGGAAACATAGTGGCCGAAAGCCTCGCCGACTATCTTTCGCGCCACCCCGAGATGGAGCGGCGCCTGCTGCGCGGAGCTTCTGTCGACTATCTCACAACCGAGCATCCCGACAAATTTTCCGACCTCGGCTCGCTGTTCCTTTCCGAGCCTGTTTCAGCCCGGCATATCGACCTCAACTGAACTGCGACAGCAGGTCGGCTACAATAAACGTACTGCCCCCGACAAACACCACGTCGGCATCGGCCTCGGCCGCTGTCAAGGCATCGGCTACCGTGTCGTATGCCTGTGCGTCGAGTCCGTGGCTGTGAGCCAAGGCAAGGAGCTCTGTCGACTTCCGGCCACGCGGCACGGAGGGTGTGGCAAAGAAATAGCGCACCGAACGCGGCAGACGCTCGAAGATATGGCTTACGTCCTTGTCGTTGACAAATCCCATCACGGCGTGGGTGCGTTCTTCTTCGGCCATTTCGCCAAGTCGCGGAGCCAGATATTGCCATGCGCCTATGTTGTGGCCGGTGTCGCAGATGATACGCGGCGAGGTGTCGCGCAGGGTCATCCATCTGCCCATCAGCCCGGTGTTTTTTACGGTATTTGCCAGTCCGCCGGCTATGGCGTTGTCGTCGACCGGAAGATTGTGGGCCAGCTCTATCACGCCGCGTATGTTCATGGGCTGGCAGTCGCCGTCGAGGTCGCATACCACCCAAGGCTCCTCGTCGGGATGCAGGGCGAATATCCATTTGCCGTCGTCGCGTCGTCGATAGGGCAGGGGCCGGTCTTGCACAAAAGTAACAGGAGCGCCTGTCGTATTAGCCGTTTCTTCGAATACCTTGCGCACTTCGCCCTCGGCCTCAAAGACAAATGCTTTGACTCCGGGCTTGAAAATACCCGCTTTCTCACGGGCAATTTCCGGCTCGGTATTGCCCAGCAGAGCCATATGGTCGAGCGACACATTGGTCACGGCCGTGAGGCACGGTTCCATAATGTTGGTGGTGTCGAGGCGTCCGCCAAGGCCAACCTCTATCACGGCATAATCGACGCCCGATTTCTTGAACCATTCAAACGCCATGATTGTCGTAAGCTCGAAAAACGATGGCCGGCACGGCAGATTCATGGCAAGGTAGCGTTCTACAAAATCGACAACGGCCTCGCGCGGCATCATCTCGCCGTCGACGCAGATGCGCTCGCGGAAATCGACAAGATGGGGCGACGTGTACAGTCCGGTCTTGTAGCCGGCTTCCCGGAGTATGGCGGCTGTCATGTGAGAGGTAGAGCCTTTGCCGTTGGTGCCTCCGACATGTATTTTACGGTAGCCCTCGTGGGGATTGCCGAACGCTTCGGCGAGAATACGGGCAGTGTCAAGTCCCGGTTTATATGCTCCCGGACCTTGTGACTGGAACACCGGAAGGCTGTTGAACAGAAAATCTGTCGCTTCTTCGTAAGTCATTGTCTTAAAAAATGAAATAACCACAAATGCCGGCGCCTACAATCACTGCAATAGGATGTATCTTGGTGAATTGCACCACACAGAACGATGCCACGCACAGAGCGATGCTCCAGCACACGTCGCGTGCGTCGGTGCCGAAGTTAGACGAGTTCATAAGCAGAAGGGCCGCCGAGGCGATAAGGCCTACCACCACGGGGCGAAGCCCCATAAAAATGCCTTTTACCGCCACGCTGTCCTTGTGACGGCGAATGAGGTGGCTCGTATAGAACACCAGAAGTGCCGATGGCAGCACTACGGCGAGCGTGCATATTATCGACCCGAGGATACCCCATAGAGGCGAGGCAAACATGGGCGACGCTTGCTGGGGGGCTACATATCCGATATAAGTGGCGGAATTGATGCCGATAGGCCCCGGGGTCATCTGCGAGATAGCCACAATGTCGGTAAACATCTTTTCGGTAATCCACCCGGAACCGACAATCTCATTTTCTATGAGCGCAAGCATGGCATATCCTCCACCGAACCCGAACAGCCCGATTTTCAGATAACTCCATATCAATTTAAGGTAAATCATAAAACAAACTAAACGTTATCCCGGCATATTTCGTCGGCAAGATACTTGTCGCTACGACAGTATAAGTCGCCTACGTTAGTGTCGATTAATTCAAATATAGCGGAATTATAAAATTTATCCATAGCTTCGCCAAGCGAAATATGAAGTTTTTCAGAAATTAATTCTATAATTCTGGCATATTTCATATCCAATAATGTTCTGTCAATCTTCTCCATTTGCTTCCGGTTTTATTTTATAGCACCCTATAAATTCCAGGCATGTGTCTATGGCATCCTGATTGACAAAACACACTTGATGATTTGGCTTTTGGTATATTAACTGTTGCAATGCTTGTTCTGCCGTATATATGCCGCTCATGAATAGTTCGACCGTGCGGAAAACCTTATCGTTAGCCACTCCGCCTTCTATAATGTCATAAGAGGTGTAATCCTTTTCTCCGCTACGGCAGTTGCAAACAAATTTTAGCCAATCGGCGCTGTATGAATCAAATGTTAATGTCTTGAATTGGGGATATAGGTTAAACTCATAGGTATGTATGTATGCCGTTTTCCCCAAAGCTGTAAATCTCCGTGCGTATTTTACCGCCTGGTCTTCCATTCGGGTAAGATAAAATCCTACGCCGAAATCAAGATTATGCCTGGAATGAAAAATATCCGGCTTCTCAATTAGAGTGTCAGAGGCATGGAAGAGTTTCATAATGAGATTTTTCTCCGTTTCAGGATGTTTAAAATATCTTCAGCCACATATTCAAGGCTGAATGTATGGAGCACATCAAAGCATTTGACGAGATAGCCATTGATTAATCCGGCATTATTTATCGCTCTGTATATTTTACTGCACGAAATTCCGGTTTTCCAAGAAATAGAACCGATTACGGCGGTTATATACTCTACATGCTTTTTTGTCATCGCTATCCGTTTTGGTTTTTGAGGCTTTGGCGAAGGACGAGGTAGCCGCCGAGGCCGCCAAGTACAATCCAAAGGATGGGGTTTGATACCACGGGCAGTTTCGACCATATCAGCAGGGCCACAACGACGGGTATCAACGCTGTTTTCCAGTTGAGTTTGGCCGCTTTGGCCGATGAGAGCACAGGCGCGATAATGAGGGCCACCACCGCAGGGCGGATTCCTTTGAACACAGCCGACAGCACCGGATTGTTGTTAATCAGGTCGGGGGTAAGGAATATGGCTATGGCGAGTATCATCAGGAACGACGGCAGGATTGTGCCCAGTGCGGCGCACAGGCATCCGCGGCGTCCGCGCAACGAGTCGCCTACGGCCACAGATATGTTCACGGCCAGAATACCGGGCAGTGATTGCGCCACGGCGAGCAGGTCGAGGAAATCCTCACGGGCGAGCCATCCTCGTTTGTCGACAAGTTCGCGCTCCATGATTGAAATCATGGCCCAGCCTCCCCCGAAGGTGAATGCCCCGATTTTGAAGAATGTGGCAAAGAGTTGGAGAAGGAGTCCGCGCTTAGCCGGAGATGTTTCAGCCATATTGTAATGCGGGTTTTAAGCGAAATAATTCGATTTAAGTCGATTTAGATCGAATTAAATCGAATTATCTCGTTTTATCTGTTATTTCAACGCTTCGAGCGAGGCGCGGAGATTGTCGATTTTTGAAGTGGCGTCGGCAAGTTTGCGTCTTTCGGTGTCGACCACGGCTGCGGGAGCATTGGCCACGAAGCGTTCGTTGCCGAGTTTTTTCTCTACCGATTTGCGGAAGCCTTCGAGGTAGGCTATTTCTTTTTCCAGACGCTCGATTTCGGCGGCAACGTCGATGTTGGAGGCCAACGGAACATTATATTCGGCGGTGCCTACCATAAACGATGCGGCCGCGGGGTCTTTCTCGGCTCCAAGTGCGATGTCGGAGAGGTTGGCGAGTTTACGCACCAGTTCGGGATTGGTGACCTTGGCCGTGCCGATGGCGCGAAGTTCGAGCGTGTCCTTGTTGGGGATGTTCTTGGATGCGCGAACGGCGCGGATGCCGGCTATGATCTGCTTGGTTATCTCCATGTCGGCGATGAGAGCCGTGTCGGCGTCTTTTTGGGCAGGGAGAAGGGCATACATGATAGATTCCTTTTCGCCGCGTGGTGCGAGATGCTGCCAGAGTTCTTCGGTGATGAAGGGCATGAACGGGTGGAGCAGACGCAGGAGCGAGTCAAAGAATTGGCATGTGGCATCATATGTGGCTTTGTCGATAGGCTGCTGATAGGCGGGCTTCACCATTTCGAGATACCACGACGAGAAGTCGTCCCAGAACAGGCGGTAGATTGCCATCATGGCCTCGTTGAGGCGGAACTTCGAGAAGGCATCTTCTACCTCGGCGAGCGCGACGTTGAGTTTGGCCTCGAACCAATCGATGGCAGCGCGCGCGCTTTCGGGCTGGGCGATGGCGTCGCTCACTTCCCAGCCTTTTACAAGACGGAAAGCGTTCCATATCTTGTTGCAGAAGTTGCGTCCCTGTTCCACGAGTTTGTCATCGTACATGATGTCATTGCCGGCGGGTGCGGCCAGCATCAGGCCCATGCGCACGCCGTCGGCGCCGTACTGGGCGATAAGGTCGAGCGGGTCGGGCGAGTTGCCGAGCATTTTCGACATCTTGCGGCCGAGGTTGTCGCGCACGATGCCGGTGAAGTAGACGTTGTCGAACGGTTGCTTGCCCACATATTCATATCCGGCCATGATCATGCGTGCCACCCAGAAGAAGATGATATCGGGGCCGGTGACGAGCGTGGCGGTGGGATAGTAGTAGGATATTTCTTTGTTGCCCGGGTTGCGGATACCATCGAAAAGGGAGATAGGCCACAGCCACGACGAGAACCATGTGTCGAGAGCATCCTCGTCCTGGCGCAGGTCGGCTGCTGTGAGATTCTCGTTGCCGGGGATTGCGCGGGCTTTTTCAAGAGCTTGTTCGATAGTCTCGCCCACTGTGATGTGCTCCTCGCCGTCGGCTCCGGTGTAGTAGTAGGCCGGGATGCGGTGGCCCCACCAGAGTTGGCGGCTGATGCACCAGTCCTGGATGTTTTCGAGCCAGTTGCGATATGTTGTCTTGTATTTCTCGGGAACAAATTTAATTATGTCGTCGAGCACGGGCTTGAGCGATATCTCTGCGAAGTGCTTCATGTTTATGAACCATTGCAGCGACAGGCGCGGCTCGATGGCAACATGGGTGCGTTCGGAGAAGCCAACCTTGTTCTGGTAGTCCTCGACTTTTTCCATAAGGCCGGCGGCTTCAAGATCCTTGGCGATCTGCTCGCGCACGGCAAAGCGGTCCATGCCGCAATATTTGCCGCCGTTCTCGTTGAGGGTGCCGTTTTCGTTGAAAATATCGATGGTCTCGAGATTATGCGCCTTGCCAAGAGCGTAGTCGTTCTTGTCGTGGGCGGGTGTCACTTTGAGGCAGCCCGTACCGAAGTCGATTTCTACATATCGGTCCTCGATTACGGGGATTTCGCGGCCAACAAGAGGCACAATCACGCGCTTGCCTTTGAGCCACGCGTTTTTCGGGTCCTTGGGATTGATGCACATGGCGGTGTCGCCCATGATTGTCTCGGGGCGGGTAGTGGCCACAACGGCGTAGCGGCGACCGTCGGCGTCGCGATGCACCACTTCTTCCTCGGCGCCGGTTTCGCCCGAGAAGTCGTCGTTGGCGACGTAATATTTCAAATAGTAGAGTTTCGAATTCTCAGCTTCGAAGTAAACCTCGTCGTCGGAGATTGCAGTGCGGTTCTCGGGGTCCCAGTTCACCATGCGCAGGCCGCGATAGAGCAGACCCTTGTCGTAGAGGTCGCAGAACACCTTGATAACGCTTTCGGAGCGCACTTCGTCCATGGTGAAGGCTGTGCGTCGCCAGTCACAAGAGGCGCCAAGTTTGCGCAGCTGCTGAAGGATGATGCCGCCGTGCTTGTGGGTCCATTCCCAGGCATGTTCGAGGAATTGCTCGCGTGTGAGGTCGGTTTTCTTGATGCCCTCGTTTTTGAGCTTCTGTATCACCTTGGTCTCGGTAGAAATCGAGGCGTGGTCGGTACCCGGCACCCAAAGGGCGTTTTTGCCCTGCTGGCGGGCGCGTCTCACCAAAATATCCTGGATTGTGTTGTTGAGCATATGGCCCATGTGAAGAATACCGGTGACGTTTGGCGGCGGAATCACGATGGTATATGGTTCGCGGGAGTCAGGGTCGGAATTGAACAGGCCGTTCGATTCCCAGAACGAGTACCATTTCTCCTCAACTTCGGCAGGATTATATTTCGGTGCTAACTCTTTCATATCAAGATGTTTATATATATAGTTTTCGATTGCGATTGGCAAAGATTTGCCTATTAGGTTGCAAAATTAGTTATTTTTTTTAAATTAAACCGATTTAATCCAAAATAAATCGATTCCTATCTATTAATCATCATTTGCTCAATAACGCATTGACTATTCTTTCTTCTTCACTATGCCCAATAGTAGATAAGCGAAGCATAGGTAATGAATACAATTCAAGTATATGGTCTTTAATGCGGTCTCGATGATATTGTGCTGTTGTTTCGTTGTGATAGGCATATCCGTCTGTCTCGATGGCAAGTAGAGGCTCTTTGCTGACACGGTTGATGATAAGGAAGTCAATATGGGTGGCCGGATGTTGGGCATATTGAATTTCTCGAGCCGATAAACCGGTCGTATCTTTTATTAAATTGCGCATTGGGTAATGGCAAAGTGCTTTTATATGTGACAGTTGTGGATAGGTGGTGCGAATCCGTTCGATTAATTCGAATGTCAGATTTTCTGAGGAAAATTCTGAAATATTGTTTTGGTTTTGTGCGTGGATTTGGCTGAAAAGATAATCGTATATGGAATGAAGACGGCTTTTTATGATAGTTCCGTTTTGGTAGTTTATATACATTAAAAGATCATGTAAATTGCCGTTTTGTTCCGGGCAATTACTTGTTATTACAAGACAGAATTTATCTTTTGCCCGCGATACGGCAACATTCAATAAATTAGCATTGTCTGCAAATTCAGTAATGGTATCGTCGGTGACGCTCAAAATTATAATATCTTTTTCCCGACCTTGAAATTTATGAACGGTTGCTGCTTCAATTTCGGGAATTTGTGCGTTGAATTGATTGACCTGTTGATTATAGGGAGCAATAATGCCGATATCCGATGTGTCATTAAGAAGTGGTAGGAGTTCGGTTTTGACGGAGTCTATTTCGCGTTGGTTATAATGTCCTCGGCTATGTTGTCCTTCGGCTGTTTGTATTGCTATGAGCGGTTCATCTCCATCATGACGTTTTGTCATTATTAAAAGATTGCCGCCATAAAACTTTTGGTTGCAGAAATTGATTATGTCGGGATGGCATCGATAGTGCTCACGTAATAAAGTTTCAGGGACATTAGGTATGGAGGCAAGGATAGATGCTAAAAAACTGTTTTTTTCAACATCATATGATTTTGGTATATCGAAGCAATCTCTAATTGCTCTTAATTTCTCTGCATCATTGTCGGTAATGACATTTGGCAACTGCATTGTGTCTCCAACGATTACGGCATTTTTTGCGCAAGTAAGGGCAAGGAACCCTGTGTCTACTGATACTTGCGAGGCTTCATCCATGATTACATAGTCAAAGATGGTGTCGCTATCAAGACATAGTTTTGAAGAAAACGTTGTGCTTAATACAATAGGAAAGTCATGCAGGAACGTCTGGCCTCCGTGAAATAAGTCATGTAAGGAGCTTATTTTTTTTCGCTCGGTTTTGTATCGATTGGATAAAATAGCTTTGAGCGCCGCTAAGGAGTTTTGTGTCAATGATTCTGTTAAAGAGGCAGCGTCAAATTTGGTTAATTGTTCTTCTATTGAATTTATCTCATCGTTTAGTTCTGAAATCCTTGTCCTGTAGAAAAGTAATTCCAGTAATGTGATAGTTTCAGACATGGTGTTGTCCGAAAATTGTTTTTTAATTTTGGTCCTGAACCGTAAGCGAAGTTTTAAAATTATTTTTTTTATTGCAAGTTTAATTCTTTCAAATAAGTTTGAATTGTTTTCGCTTCTAACTGATATATCCTCAATAGTCTTTATCTGGTGTAATATTTCCTTAGATTTTAATGAAATGATATTGGCCGGCGGTGTAGTGGGGTTATCTTGTTCAAAATGTCGTTTCTCTACTTCTATTGTGGCCAATTCCTGTTTCAATGAAGACAGTCGGTCGTTCATTTCATAAATCAATCTCAACCGGGTGAGGCTATCTTGTGATACAGCGAGTGCTTGTTCTAATTCCGGCCGGGATTTGCTCCAAGAAGGGATATCCGGATTAAGTTTAGGTTGATTGGCAAGAAACGCTTCTTTATTTTCTTTTTTGCCGAGAGGTGCAACAAGAAATCCAAAGCCATATTTATTTAATTTCTCCAATATATTGTTTGTAGCAGAGTTGTTGTTGGAAACGACCAATATGGATTTCTGTGCCATTAATAAATTTGCAATTATGTTCAGGATGGTCTGTGTCTTGCCTGTGCCGGGAGGGCCTTGTATCACGCTTATGCGGTTGGCTAATGCTTCTTTTACGGCTTTTTCCTGACTTGAATTGCATCCAAAAGGAAATATGATGGTTTTTCCGGCTTTTTTATTACATGTTGATGTGGGGTTAAGATAGATTGCTGCGGCAGTTATATCATCTATGAAATCTATTTTCGAGTATATAGATGATAGTAAGCCTTTTTTAGCAGAATTTTCATCTATGGTGTCGTCTGTTTGTTCGGCAATGCCAATAGGGTTGATTTCTGCACATTGTTCCATGTATTTGAAAATGGTCGCAGATTTGTCGTGCAGACATGTTGTGCGTATTTGCACCTCTTTTTCGGGATGTTGCGAAACGAATCCGTTTTCAAAAACGATAGCATAATATTTCTTTTCGATTATAGAGAAATATTTAGTTATTTTCGTAGAAAACAGACGCACGGATTCCATATTCTTGCGAATACGTGTGCCATTTATCAAAACATGGATGTTGGCAGGGTTAAGGATATCCGGGTTTGACATCCAAATAACATTGTCTCTGCTATAAGAGTATGTCTTTGCTGAATTAATAAATTTAATGATATATTTATCGCCATCAAGTTTAATAGATTCAACTTGGAATGTTTTATTTTCGCCATTTATTATAATGACATGTTTCTTTAAATCCATTTTTGCCGGAGGATGAATAAAATAATCGGGCATCACATACTGGATGCCCGATAAAATTCTAATTTATGGGAAGAGAATATTAAATGGCGTTGGGGATTTCTTCTTCTTCGACGGGGATGTCTTTGTTGACGTTTTTGGAGCCGATTATGGCGTAGAAGAAGAGGTAGGCCATCACTGCCACTACAATCCAGTAGCTCGACATGTAGCCTACGTGGCGGGCAACCCATTCCATGATGAGCGGGAGGATACCGCCGCCCACTACCATCATCATGAAGATGCCGGATGCTTTTGCGGTGTATTTGCCAAGGCCTTCAACGGCGAGGTTGAAGATGCCGCCCCACATCACTGAGGTGCAGAGGCCGCAGAGCACGAGGAACAGGGCGGCTGCGGGAACTTGGGCGAGGGTGAAGCCGTCTTCAACGGAGTAGGCGGGTACTTGCATCGAGAAGCTGTTGCCGATGGTGATGGCGAGGATTACGAGGATGATGCCGGCAACGGTGACGGTGGTGAGCTGGGCGCGGGAGCTGACTTTGCCGGAGATGAACGACGATACGACGCGGCCAACGAGCATGAGCAGCCAGTAGACGGCGGCGACGGCGGTGCCGATTGCCACGCCATTTTCGGTGATGCCGGATGCGGCGGGGTCGGAGAGGTAGAAGATGAGCACTGCGGGGATGCCGACTTCCATACCTACGTAGCAGAAGATGCCGATTACGCCGAGCACGGTGTGGCGGAAGTTCCAGGGAGAGTGTGCGTCTTTTTTACCTGTTTTGGCGGGTTGGGCGGGCTCGGAGATGTTGAGGCGAGCGATTACGAAGAAGGAGATGAGGAAGATGGCCATGCCGATGAGCACGAGCGGGGTCACATTGGAGATGTTGGTGTCTTTGGTGATCTGGCCTACGAGCATACCTACGACAAACGGGGTGAGTGTGCCGGCGAGCGAGTTGAACGAACCGCCCATCTGCACGAGCTGGTTGCCGCGGTTGCCGCCTCCGCCGAGGAGGTTGAGCATGGGGTTGACCACGGTGTTGAGGATACATACTGAGAAACCGCAGATGAAGGCGCCGAGGAGGTAGACCACAAGGGCTGCCATGCCGGTGCCGCCGCCTACGAGCGAGCAGAGGTATTGAAGGGTGAGGCCCACGAAGCCTACGCCGAGTGCCCAAAGGGCTGTCTTTTTGTAGCCGATGCGCGAGAGCATGTTGCCGGCGGGGATGCCCATGAACAGGTATGCGGCAAAGTTCATCAAGTTGCCGAGCATGCCCGACCATTCATAGGAGTTTTTCCAGATTGTGCCCACGGGGGCGGCGAGGTTCGTCACGAACGAAACCATGGCAAAGAGGAAGAACATTGTGACTACTGCCACCATATTCGACCCTTGCTTAGCGGTTGAATTAGTTTTCATAAAATGATTTTAAGGTGTATTATTGGGTTAAGAATTAACTGTGTATAAACTATAAGGGGCTTAGTATTCGCGGTGGCCGAAAATGGCTGTGCCTATGCGCACGAGCGTGGCTCCTTCTTCTATGGCTATGGGGTAGTCGCCGCTCATGCCCATCGATATTGTGTCGAATCCGCGCAGGTCGGGCGCGGCTTCGAGTATGCGGCGGTGTGTGCGCGCTATCTCGGCAAAGTCGGCGCGTACGCGGGCTTCGTCGTCGGTGTTCGAGGCCATGCCCATGATTCCGCAAATGTGTGTGGCTTGCAGTGATTCGAAGCCGCGGCGTTCGAAATATCCGATGAGCTCGTCGGGCGAGAATCCGAATTTTGTTTCTTCTGCGGCCACGTGCACTTGCATGAGCACGCGCGACACCAATCCGGCCCGCAGGCTTTCGCGGTCGATAAGCTCGAGGAGCCTTTCGGAGTCGACGCTCTCGATCATGGATGCGTGTCCGACGAGGTGGCGCACCTTGTTTGTCTGCAAGTGGCCTATGAAATGCCAGCGGGTGTCGGCGGGCATCTGCGGGATTTTGTCGAGCAGCTCTTGCACGCGGCTTTCGCCGAAAATGCGCTGGCCGGCTTCGTAAGCGGCTCGCAGACGGTCGACAGGGTGAAATTTCGACACCGCCACCATCTCCACTCCGGCGGGGATGGTGTGCCGGATGGCCTCGATGTTCTGTGCTATGTCAGCGTTTGCGTCCAATTATTCTCCTCCGAGTTTTGCCGGATACACGTCGAGAAGCATGGTCTCGCTCACGGCCACGATGTCGTAGTCGGCGAGGGTGCCTTTCATGTTTTCGTTAAATGATTTTACGGCGTCTTCGAAGTCGGCGGCCTGTTGCAGGGCAAGGATGGATATTTTCTTTTCCTGGGCGGGCTTGCCGGCGGCGGCTCCGCGGTCGTCGATAGTCGTTATCTGATATTTTACCTGATAGAATTTGTCGGCGGCGTCGGATTCGTCGAAAAATATTTCTGCAAGTTTGGTGCGCTTTACGGCGGAAACGGAAAATTCGCCGGAAATGAACGGGGTGCGTTCCTCTATGATGCGGGCTTCTGCTTCGGTAAACGACAGTGCGTCGACAAGAAAGGATTCCGTCACTTTTTTCACTGCGGCGGTGTTTTCCTGTAATTTATCGTAGCGCACCTTGCATTCAAACCATGTGGCCATTTTTATTAAAGTCTTTAAAAGTTGGATTTAGAGTTTCTGTTCAGGAGGGGAGAAGCGATATTTTTTGCAAATTTAGCAATTTATTTGATACATCCAAAATCTTTTTTTTTGCGGGCAATAAAAAAAGCCGCGAGGGTTAGTCGCGGCTTTTGCGGTGTAAAAAGTGGAAATTTATTTTACTTTTGCTGTAAGTTCTGCACCGGCTTTGAATTTCACAACTTTGCGGGCTGCGATTTCAATAGTCTCTTTGGTGCGGGGGTTGATGCCTTGGCGGGCGGGCTTCTCGCTTACTGCGAAAGTACCGAAACCGATAAGGGCTACTTTGTCGTCTTTTTCAAGTGCTTCGCCGATGGCTTCGATGGCAGCGTCGAGGGCTTTTTTAGCGTCGGCCTTGCTGAGCTGAGCTTTTTCAGCAATGGCGTTGACGAGTTCGGTCTTGTTCATGGAAATGAATTTTAGAATGATTGGATAATTTTTGGCAAATATAAATGATAATTTTCGAATTATCAATTTTTTTTGTTAAAAAACGCCGTTTTCGATACAATTGCTCCTTAAAAAGAGGTTAAATTTGCATCTTTTCCATTTTTTTTGTTACTTTGCATTAAGATTACACATTATTAAAATATATTCTGTCGGAATTTAATATACCATGTCGGACGAGATAATAGAAGAAACAGACATGCCGGGAATGCCCGGCGATTCATCATATGACGAAAGCAATATCCGCACGCTTGACTGGAATGTGCATATACGCCGGCGCCCGGGTATGTATATCGGGCGTCTTGGCGACGGCTCCGGCAGCGACGACGGCATATATGTGCTGCTCAAAGAAGTAATCGACAACTCGATCGACGAGTATGCCATGGGCTTCGGAAAGCAGATTGTGGTCGACATCACTCCCGAAGGCCGCGTGACCGTGCGCGACTTTGGCCGAGGCATCCCCCTGGGCTCGCTTGTGGTGGCCTCGTCGATGATGAACACATCCGGAAAGTTCGACGACAAGGCTTTCAAGAAATCCGTAGGTCTCAACGGCGTGGGCATCAAGGCGGTAAACGCCCTGTCGACAGAGTTTGAGATAACGGCCTCGCGCGACGGCATGACCAAAACCGTGCGCTTCTCGCGTGGCGAGCTTGTGGCCGAAGGCCCCGTAGAACCCACCGACGAGCCGTCGGGCACAACCGTAACGTTCTTCCCCGACCCGGAAATATTCGTCAATTTCGCCTACCGCGACGATTTTGTGATAAGCCTGCTGAAAAAATATACGTTCCTCAACACCGGGCTCGTAATCGTGTTCCAAGGCAAACACTACTCATCGCGCCAGGGACTGCTCGACCTCCTGAACGAAAACATGGACAAGGACCCGCTGTATCCCATCATCCACCTCAAAGGCGACGATATAGAAGTGGCCATAACTCATGCCAAACAGTATGGAGAGGAATTCTATTCTTTTGTCAACGGGCAGTACACCACCCAGGGCGGCACGCATCTTGCCGCTTTCAAAGAGTCGGTGTCGCGCACGATAAAGGAATATTTCGACAAAAATTTTGAATATTCCGACATACGCAACGGCATGGTGGCCGCAATAGCCATAAAGGTGCAGGAACCCGTGTTTGAGTCGCAGACCAAGACAAAGCTCGGCTCGCGCGATGTTGGCCCCGAAGGCCCCACTGTGGCGCGCTTTGTGGGCGACTTCCTCAAGCACGAGCTCGACAATTACCTCCACCGCAACCTTGAAGTGGCCGATGTGATGCGTGAAAAAATCCTGCAAAGCGAGAAAGAGCGCAAGGCCATGTCGGGCATTACCAAACTTGCACGTGAAAAAGCCAAAAAAGTGAGCCTCCACAATCGCAAGCTGCTCGACTGCATAGTGCATTTCAACGACGTGAAAGGCGACGAGGAAGCTCGCGAGGCCTCGTCGATATTCATCACCGAGGGTGACTCCGCAGCCGGCTCAATCACAAAGATACGAAACGTAAAGACCCAGGCCGTGTTCTCGCTCCGAGGCAAGCCGAAGAACAGCTACGCCCTCACAAAGGAAATACTTTACCGCAACGACGAGTTCAACCTCCTCCAGGCCGCCCTCAACCTTGAAGACGGCCTCGACGGTCTCCGCTACAACAAGGTGATAATCGCCACCGATGCCGACGTCGACGGCATGCACATACGCCTGCTCCTGCTCACGTTCTTCCTCCAATTCTTCCCCGACCTCATCAAGCAGGGTCACGTCTACGTGCTCCAGACCCCGCTTTTCCGCGTGCGCTCGCGCAAAGCCCAGAGCAAAAAGAAGAAAAAAGGCGAGAAAGAAGACGTGCGCTACTGCTACAACGAGCAGGAACGCGTGGCCGCGCTGGCCCATTTTGGCGACGATGCCGAAATAACCCGATTCAAAGGCCTTGGCGAGATTTCGCCCGACGAATTCGCCGGATTTATCGGCCCCGACATACGCCTCGACCGCGTTTCGCTCCGCAAGGAGGACCATGTGGCCTCCCTGCTCGAATTCTATATGGGAAAAAACACAATGGAGCGCCAAAATTTTATTATTGACAATCTTGTCGTAGAAGATGATACAGAAATATCCTGAACAGATAGATAAGACACGCGGCGCATTGTTCGCCGGCACGTTCAACCCGTTCACCATCGGCCATGCCGACATAGTGAGCCGTGGAGTGGAAATGTTCGGACGTGTAGTAATATGTCTGGGCATAAACATCGACAAGCCCGACGTAGAGGCTCCTATGAGAGCCGTGAGACTCAAAGAACTCTATGCCCGCGATCCGAGAGTGAGCGTGATATGGTGGGCCGGACTCACCACCGAGGCCGCGAAAGAGCACGGATGCCATGTGCTGCTGCGCGGCGTGCGCTCGGTCAAGGACTTTGAATACGAGCGCGACCTTGCCGACATCAACCGCCGCCTCTCGGGCATCGACACCGTGCTGCTTATGGCCAAGCCCGAGCTTGCCTTCGTGTCATCGTCGATGGTGCGCGAGCTTATTCGCCACGATGTCGACCCTTCGCCATATCTTCCGTAAAAAAGCAGGAACACAAGCCGGAGGCTTGTGTTCCTGCATACATGCTCCTGCCGAACAAAACAGGCGCGATGCTTGTTGCAGAATCATCAACTATTTTGAAATGAAACGTACCTCTATAATATCTATTCTTGCCGGCGCGGCCATTTGTGCCGGCGCACAGATGCCACGGGAGTTCACGCCCGACCAGAAACTTCGCTATGCCGAGGCCGTGATAGAAAACTTCTATGTCGAGGATGTAAACGCCGACTCTATCGTCGACGAAGGCATCATAGCCATGCTGAAAACCCTCGACCCGCACTCGTCGTACACCAACAAACAGGAGACAACCGAGCTCACCGAGCCGCTCAACGGCAAATTCTCCGGAATAGGCATACAGTTCAACATGTCAACCGACACCGTGTGTGTAGTGCAGACAATCTCAGGCGGCCCGTCGCAGCGTGTGGGCATCCTGCCCGGCGACCGCATCATCTCGGCCGACGACTCTATTATTGCCGGACGCAAGCTCCCCAATTCCGCGATACTCAAAACCCTGCGTGGCGAGAAAGGCTCGAAAGTGCGCCTTAAAGTGAAACGCGGAGCCTCCGACGAGCTCATCGATTTTGTCGTCACCCGCGACGAGATACCCATCCACAGCGTCGACGCCGCATATATGGTCACCCCCGAGGTGGGCTACATCTCCCTGTCGCGCTTTGCCGAAGAATCCGGCAAAGAAGTGGCCGAGGCTATCATGAAACTGAAAAAACTCGGCATGCAGAAACTTATCCTCGACCTCGAAGGCAACGGCGGAGGCTACATGCAGCCCGCCGTGGAAATTGCCTCACAGCTGCTCGCCAACGGTTCCCCGGTGGTATTCACCAAAGGCCGTCGCACCGACCCGCAATATTTCAACGCCGAAAATCGCCGTCCGCTCTTCGACGGTCCCGTAGTGGTGATGGTCGACCAGTATTCCGCTTCGGCCTCGGAAATCCTCTCCGGAGCCTTGCAGGATAACGACCGCGGCATAGTCGTGGGCCGTCGCACCTTCGGCAAAGGCCTTGTCCAGCGTCCGTTCCCGTTCCCCGACGGTTCTATGATACGCCTCACCATCTCGCGCTACTACACCCCCACCGGCCGTTCCATCCAGAAACATTACGAAAAAGGCAAAGGCGAGGAATACTACCTCGACATGCTCAACCGCTACGAGAGCGGCGAGTTGATGAGCATCGACTCCATCCACCTCGACAAGTCGCATCCCTACAAGACCCTGCGTTCGGGACGCACCGTCTATGGCGGCGGAGGCATCATGCCCGACGTATTCGTCCCTGTCGACACCACCTACAATTCAAAATACTACCGCGACCTCGTGGCCAAAGGCGCCATCCAGAAATACACCTTCGACTTCTGCGACCATAACCGCGCCGACATGCTTCAACGCTATCCCACCGAAGATGCCTTCTTTGCTCCCGAAGGCGGTTTCGATGTTTCGCCCGAGATGATTTCCGCACTTGTCGCCGTTGGCGAGAAAGACGGCGTAGAGCCCAATCCCGAGCAGCTCGACCGGTCGCTGCCAATAATCAAAGCCGTGATTCGTGGCCTTATAGCCCGCGACATCTACGAAAACGGCACCTATGTCCGCGCCACCAACTCACTCAACCCCGTGTTCATCGAAGCCCTCGGCATCATCACCGACCCCGACCGCTACTCATCGCTTTTGAATTAGGAACACAATCCTCCGGATTTTATTCCTGCTATATATCCATTTTTGCGCAGATTTTGTCCTTTTTGGACGGCAGGCGCAAAAATGGATAATTTTTTCGCAAAAATGGACACAGCAGGCCGGCAGGAATTGGTTAATTTTGCATCAAATAGTAAAATATTATATGCAGAAATATCAACCAATCATTGCTTTCTTTCTGTCGGTTTTCTTCTTTTCGTGTCAAAATTTCGAATATCACCCGTATGCCGCCGATATTGACGGGCCTGGCAACATCAATGAGGACAATATAAAACGAATTCAGGCCGAGGTAAGGACGCTGCCTGTGAAGTTCGCGTTCATAACCGACACGCAGGGCGCGTACAATGAGCTTGACGAAGCCATGCGTCACATAAGCGCGAACGACGGCATCGATTTTATAGTCCATGGCGGTGACATTTCCGATTTTGGTCTGCCGAAGGAGTTTGTATGGTGCCGGGACATAATGGACGGATACAATATTCCGTATTTCGCGGTAATAGGCAATCACGACTGTCAAGGCAGCGGTGAGAACGCGTATGAGTATATTTTTGGATTGAAAAACTACTCGTTCAATGTAGCGGGAATCCATTTTCTGTGTCTGAATACCAACGCGCTGGAATATGATTATTCAAATCCGGTGCCCGACCTTAATTTTATAGAGGCTGATGCGGAAGAGGTTGTCAGCCTTAACAAAAAATCGCCCGGAGCCGTGACACACACAATTGTGGTGATGCACTCGCGGCCTTACGACCGACAGTTCAACAACAATGTCGCCAAGCCGTTTATTTACTATCTGAAACAATTTCCCGGCATGGGCGAGAGCGATCCTGTTATTGAAGACGGTACACGCAGATTCGGATTCTGCCTCAATGGCCATAACCACAGCACGGCCATAACCGATATCGACGACGAGGGAATCCTGTTCTATCAATGCGCCAACATCGGAAAGCGCAATTATTTCATAGTGACGGTAAAAGAAGACGGATATGATGTTGAGGTTGTCGAATTTTAGATTTATTATAGTGCTCATGTTATTTCTCGTGCCTGTGGGCGCGATATCGCAAGACAGCCTCGCAAATGAAAAATACGAGCGGCGGATGCAGACACGCGATAATATGTGGCGAAGTCTTATTCCGGACATTACAGTCCTGCAATTTGCCGGTGGCACCGGGATGTTTTCTCTCGGCACCGGATGGGTATATGGAAAGTCGGATAATTGGGAGACTACGGTAAATCTTGGCTTCATCCCGCGCAAATATAACGACCGTCCGTATTGGGTGTTTTCCGTGAAGGAAAATTACCTGCCCTGGCGCATTGCGCTCGGTCGTACGCCTCTCGAGGTGCGTCCGCTTTGCGTCACATTCGGGTTGAGTTCAATCCTTCACGGCGATTTCTGGACCAGCGAACCGGACCGTTACCCCAAAGGCTATTATGGCTTTTCCTCAAAGATAAGGGCGCATATCGGGGTGGGACAGCGTTTTTCGCTGAACATCCCTTATGAGCGTCGACGGCTTGGCCGGCAAATATCATTCTACTATGAAGTTTCGACTTGCGAATTATATATCCGGCAGAAAATCATGAGCGGCAAAATACCTCTTAAAGATATAATAATCCTTGGAGTGGGATTGATTTACACGATTTAACGGTAAATAAATTTGTTTGAGAAGATAGAAATTATTTGTAATTTTGCCCGACTAAATCAAACGATAATGAAGATAAAACAAATCCCTGTGCTGCTGCTCACCGGCTATCTCGGAAGCGGCAAGACCACATTGCTCAACCATATCCTCAACGGAAGCCACGGCATACGCTTCGCCGTAATTGTAAACGACCTCGGCGAGGTAAACATCGATGCCGACCTTATCCAAAAGGGTGGGGTGGTAGGCTCCGAAGGTGCCGACGACCTTGTCGCGCTTCAAAACGGATGCATATGCTGCACATTGAAAATGGATCTTGTCAAGCAGTTGATGGACCTTGTCAACTCCGACCGTTTCGACTATATCGTGATTGAGGCCAGCGGCATATGCGAGCCCGCGCCGATAGCGCAGACAATATGCGCTATCCCGCAGATGGCAGGAGAGAACCCCGTGGCGTTGCCAGTGCTTGATTCGATAGTGACGGTGGTCGATGCCCTGCGCCTGCGCGACGAGTTTGGCTGCGGAGCCGCCCTTTCTGTGCGAGATATCGCCGAGGACGATATCGAGAATCTTATCATAGAGCAAATCGAGTTCTGCAACACCATACTTCTCAACAAGGTTTCGGAAGTAAGCCCCGAGGAAGCTGAGCGCATCCGCGCCGTGATACGAGCCTTGCAACCCAAGGCCCGCATCATCGACTGCGACTACTGCGACGTGCCCCTTTCAACCCTGCTCAATACACACGAGTTCGACTTCGAGGCCGTGGCCACCTCAGCCGCCTGGGTGCAGCACCTCGAAGGCCACGACGATGACGACGACACCCCTCTCGCTTCTGTCGATTATGACGCTTCTGTCGATTCTCACCATCACGACGACCACCACCATCACGACCACGACCATCATCACCATCACGACCATGACCATGGCGAGGCCGAGGAATACGGCGTGCAGACTATGGTCTATTTCCGTCGCAAACCGTTCGACCTGAACAAATTTGACTATTTCCTCGACAAAAAATGGCCCTCGAATATTATCCGCGCCAAAGGCATCTGCTATTTCAGCCACAATCTGGCCATGTCGCTTCTGTTTGAGACAGCCGGACGCCAGAAAAATATCCGTGAGGCCGGATATTGGTATGCCACGGCCCCGAAGGAGGAACTTGAAATATTCATGCAGCAAGACCCATCGATACTCCGCGATTGGGACGATACCTACGGCGACCGCATGTGCAAAATCGTGATAATCGGTCAAAACCTCGACCGTCCCGCAATAGAAGCCGCCCTCGACGCATGCCTTGCCGACTGATATATTATATCAAATCGAGGTCGCGCGCTATGCGGATGGCTTCCGTTGAATTGGCCGCCTGCAATTTATACAGTATGTTCTGGCGGTGGCGGTTCACGGTGTAAGGACTTATGCACAGAATTTCGGCTATATCCTTGCTCTTCAGTCCATTGGCAACCAACGCAAGCACCGACCGCTCCCTTTCGGAGAGCAGTCGGTCGCAGCCTTGGCTGTCGACGTGGATTGTCTCGCCGGTCACAGAGTTTATTATCAAGGTGGAGTCTATGCCCGGGTTGATTCCGTAGAGGCAAAGCGCAAGCCTTATGGCATTGCCGGAGGTGAAATAAAAAATCCGGTGTAGCATCTTGGCGTATTGTCCCGATTTTGTGCGCATCCGCAGCGGGCTGGCGAGGTAAAACCGTTGCTGCCTGTTGCGTGGTTGTCTTGATATGAAATGGAAAAAATTTAGTTCCTCGACATGTTTCCGCCGCAAGTCGTCGGGATGTATGATCGAGAAAATCTCGGTTTCCCATACCGAGCCGGTCTCATGAGTCAAGGTGGCGGCATCCAGGCCAAGAATAGCCGCTGCCTCACCCGGGCATATGTAACTGCGGTCGGTTCTCAGGTCGCTCAGCACTGCGATTGCACACTCTGTCGATGCGTATATTCTTGCGGCAAGAAGGCCTTCCTGCAAGATGTCATGATTGATGTCGCGGTCGAATTGCTGGGCGGTGAATTCCTTGTAAAGATTTTTTTCGGGATTCATAAATGGTTATTTTTTGCTATTGCGTGCCGTAAACGCCGTTGTTATCTTTGCAAAGATAATTATTAATAGTTGCAAACCCCTAAATAAAGTCATTTTCAATGAAAAAACTGCTTTTGTTTGCTTCTGCCGCCGCCCTGTCTTTGGGCGTTTCGGGGCAATCGCTCGAAAAAATGAACTGGTTCAACGAACCTTCCGGATGGAATATCGACGGCAATGTCCTTACCATGGACGTGACGCCACATTCCGACTATTGGCGTATATCGCACTATGGATTCACTGTCGATGACGCGCCGTTCTATTATGCCGAATACGGCGGCGAATTCGAGGCAAAGGTAAAGGTCTCGGCCGACTATAAGGTGCGTTTCGACCAGGCCGGCATGATGCTTCGTATCGACCCTCAAAATTATATTAAATGTGGCATCGAGTATGTCGACGGAAAATATAACCTGAGTGTTGTCGTAACCCACACCACTTCCGACTGGAGCGTGATAGCCCTCGACCGTCCCGTGGAATACATTTGGCTAAAAGCCGTTCGTCGGCTCGACGCTGTGGAGGTGTTCTACTCGTTCGACGACAAGGAGTATGTGATGATGCGTAATGCCTGGATGCAGGACAATATTCCCATGCGTGTGGGTGTAATGGCGGCAAGTCCCGATGGCGAGGGTTTCAAGGCCCGTTTTGAAAATTTCACTGTGAAGCATCTTCCCGACCAACGCCGCCTCCAATGGTTAAAAAATAACGCTGAATAACATTCAGCCATATTGCAAAAAAAATCTGCGAAAACACTGGTTTTCGCAGATTTTTTTGTAGGGCAAGGCCGGTTTATCTTACGACGATGCGGACGGAAGCGCCGGCGGCGCGTACGATATATACGCCGGGATGAAGGCCGGTGAGGGGCATCTCGTCGGCATTGACTACGGTGCGTGTCATTTGGCCGGAGGTGGAGAACAGGTCGGCGCGGTCGACGCGCTGTCCGAAGCATACTTTGTCGGCTGTTACGGTGAATATGCCGTTTTCAATATCGGAGATTCCGCTGTTGATGTCGGCAATCTGACCAAAGTTCTTCCATTGCGAGGCATCGGAATAGGCCGTTTTGGATTCTGCCGGAACATAAAGCGTGGCCGAGGCCTGGCTGGTGTTGGCGAAGGCGGCGGAGCCAAGAGCCGGAGGTGTAGCGGCCTCGCAGTAGAAGGCTTCGAGAGCCGTGCATCCCTCGAAGCAGTTTGCGCCGAACGACAGGGCTTCTTTGCCAACCTTTACTGTGCGCAGGGCCGACATGTCGCTGAACGAGTAGTCGTCGACTGTTAGCAGCGATGCCGGGAGATTGAGTTCGGTGATGGATGAGCAGTCGTAGAACACGTTCCAGTCGATGGCGGTGAGTTTCTCGCTCCATGTAATGTCTGTGAGCGAAGAGCATCCGAAGAAGGCCGTATTCTTTATTGTTTCGACATTGCCAAGATCAAGCGATTTAAGCGACGTGCAGTATTGGCACATCTTCACGGGCACCTCCGTCCAGGTTTCGGGGACAGTGATGCTTTCGAGTGCGGAGCAATAGACAAAAAGGGTGTTGCCGCCGGTGAGATTTGCCGGAAGGATGGCCGATTTGAGCATTTTGTTGCTGTCGAACACGTTGAAGCCGAAATATACCTCGTCGGCAATAGTGCTCATGTCGATGTTTTCAAGACCGGATTCGGCAAAAGCGTAGGAATTCACTTCGGAAAGGTCGGCAGGGAAATTAATGTTTTTCAGACCCGAACATTCCTCGAAGGCCGACGGGCCGATGATAGTCAAAGTCTCGGGCAGGCTCACAGTGGCGAGCGACGTACATTCGGTGAAAGCCTCTTCGCCAAGTTCCGTCACGCCTTCGGGCACAGTTATGGCTGTCAAGGCAGAGCATTGTGCAAAAGTTCCCGAGCCAATCTGTGTAAGGGTCGACGGCAGTGTCACCTCTGCAAGCGAGGAACAGCCGTAGAAAACTGAATTTTTGAGTTCTGTCACCAATGCGGGGATGTTGACAGACGTTAAAGCGTCGCAGCCGGAGAAGGCGGCATTGTCGAGAAGCGACAGCGTGTTAGGGAGTGTGGCGGAAGTAAGTGCGTAGCAGTCCATAAAGGCAAATTTGCCGATCGATGTCACTTTGTCGCCCACCACGATCGAGGTTATGTTTTTGTTGCCATTGAAAGCGCTGATGTCGATTGCTGTCACGGCGGCGAGTGCCGGGTCGGAATTCATGTTTATGGCTGTCTCGGTGCCGGTCCATTTCACAAGGGTGGTTCCGTCGTCCGACAGGGTGTAGGAAGAGGCGGGATACTGTGCTACGGCGGCCAGCGATGCGGAAAGCATCATGGCGGCGGCAGTCCATTTTGCAGGTGTAAAAATATTCATAAGCAAACTAAAATAATTAATCGTAAGAATAAAAGATGACTTTTGTCTCGGAGCAAAGATAGCAAACATATCTCATATGGCAATAACTATGGTGGCGTTTTTTGCCTGTTTCAGGGCAATTTATTAACTTTGCATCATGACAGACGAATATTACATGACCATGGCTTTGGCCGAGGCCCGGCAGGCTGCCGACTGCGGAGAGATTCCGGTCGGGGCCGTTGTGGTGCTTGGCGGCAGGGTGGTGGGGAAGGGCCACAATCTTACCCAGGCTTTGGGCGACGTTACGGCACATGCCGAGATTCAGGCCATTACAGCCGCCGCTTCACTCACCGGAAGCAAATATTTGCCCGACGCAACTCTATATGTCACGGTAGAGCCGTGCCTTATGTGCGCCGGCGCGATAGGCTGGGCGCAAATCGGCCGTGTGGTAATCGGATGTGACGACGACAAACGTGGCTATCGGACCTACACGTCGAAAAGTCCTTTCCATCCGCGTTGCCAAGTGGTGCGTGGCGTGTGCGAGACGCAATCACGCGCTCTGATGCAATCTTTTTTCAAACAGAAACGTAAATGAAATATTTCATCATAGCCGGCGAGGCTTCCGGCGACCTTCATGCCGCCGAACTTATCCGCGAACTTAAAAAAGCCGACCCCGATGCCGATTTCCGCTTTCTTGGCGGCGACCTCATGGCCGCCGAGGCCGCGGCCGACCCCGTGATTCATTACCGCGACATGGCATTCATGGGATTCAGCGAGGTGCTTCGCAACCTGGGCCGAATCCGCCGCAATTTCAAGACGGCGCGTGCTGCGATTGAAGAATATGCCCCCGACCGCCTGATATTGGTCGACTATCCGAGCTTCAACCTTAAAATGGCTGCCTTTGCCAAGAAACTCGGCATCAAGACAGTATATTTCATATCGCCAAAAGTATGGGCCTGGAAAAAATGGCGGGTGCGCACTATCCGCAAAGTTGTCGACCAAATGCTGTGTATATTCCCCTTCGAGGTGGACTTTTATCGCCGCTACGGCATGGAGGTGACTTATGTCGGCAATCCCTCGGTCGAGGAAGTGCGGCGGCACCTTGCCGAGGCTCCCGATTGGGCCACGTTTGCAGCCGCCCGCCGTTTGCGCCCCAATCGTCCGCTTCTCCTGCTTATGCCCGGCAGCCGGCTTGGCGAGATTAAGAACAATCTTCCGGTCATGGTCGAAACCGCCCGTCGATTTCCGCAATATCAGGCGGTTGTTGCCGGCGCTCCGGGTGTCGATGCTGATTATTACAGCCAATTCACCCGTCTTCCCGTCCTCCACAACGCTACCTGGGCATTGCTTCGCCATGCGCGCGGCGCGCTCGTCACATCCGGCACGGCCACGCTCGAAACGGCCATAGCCCGTGTGCCGCAGATAGCAATGTATCGTGCCAACGGTTCGCGCCTGTCATATAATATAATGAAAAGGCTCCTCAGCGTGCGTTTCGTCACCCTCCCCAACCTTATTGCCGATTCGGCAATAATTCCAGAAATGCTCCTGCATCTTTGCACTCCCGACGCCATCTACCCCATGCTCGGCTCCATCCTTCCCGACGGCGAAGCGCGCTCCGCCATGCTCGCCTCCTACGATGCCATGCTCTCGCGCCTTGGCTCTGTCTCAGCCGCCGCCAACGCCGCCTCCGCAATTGTCGTAAGTGGAGCGGATGCGTAACCTCGGGGTGCTTTATTTAGTTTCGCAAGTCAGCCACGGCGAAGCCGTGATTCCTTTGATAACCGGGTTTGGAGGCAGCATGCCGACAAGCCCGGTCTGTTATGAGGGCTAAAAAGCACTGCGAAGCTGTGCCTCGCGGCATGTTTGGCATTATCGAACGCTCCGTCAGGCTTCGCTCCGATACCACGATTGATTTGTATCGGCTAACCCCGCATGTCGGCTTCGCCGGCCATACGGGGCTAACATCAAGCGACACGGCTTTGCCGTGATTATATGTACCATATTATCTTGGCTTCCGGCTGTATATATATGTGAAACTTGAATGATATAATTATTTTTTTGAAAATAATTGCTCTAAAATTTGGTTTATAAAATAAACCTTATTAAATTTGCAACTGAAATAGAGCGGAAACGCGCGACCGCTCTTTTTTAAAACAGATATGGTTTATAAAATAAACCGATTTACAAACTCCTTAAAATTCCAAAATATGGAAGAAAAAAGAATTAACGAAAGAGAGAGCATCGAGATAATAACCTCGATGATAGCTCGCACCAAGAAACGGTATAGTCTTGGCGATGGCAACATCATGCTTATGTGGGGTTATCTCACGCTTTGCATAAGTGCGCTTGTGTGGGCATTGCTTGCGCTCACTCATAATCAGGCTGTAAACTGGCTGTGGTTTCTTATCTGGGTAATCGGGGGAATTGCCACTCCTGTTATGGCTAAGAAGGAAGCTATAAGCAAAGGTGTTAAGACCTATACCGACAAAATCATATCCCGTCTGTGGACGGTAGTTGGGTTCAGTGCCGTGGCATGTACTCTTGTATGTCTTGTCCTTACCCTGTTTTGGGGAATAGACGGATGGGGCGCCATGTTTGTGTTCGCCCTCATTATCGTTCCATTTGCTGAAATTGCAAACGGGATAGTCCTTAATGAATCCTCATGTATATGGGGTGGCTTGTTTGGCTTATCTGCCGGCATCGTTTTGACATGTTGCATCGCGGCCAAAGTGATGCTGGCGGCCTCTTGGGTGATGCCTCTGTTTATTGTGGCGTTTATCTGCATGATGATTATACCCGGTCATGTTGTAAACTATAAAGCGAAAAAGAATCTATGAAAGAACTTGATCCGCTGTTGCACTCGCAACTACGTCTTGCGGTAATGTCAATTCTTATGAATGTCGACGAGGCGGATTTTGTCTTTCTAAAAGAAAAAACCGAAGCAACCGCAGGTAATCTTAGCGTACAGCTCGACAAACTTTCAAATGCCGGATATATCTCTATGGAAAAGGGATTTGTCGGCAAGAAAACCAGAACCGTCTGTCAAGTAACAGAACAAGGGCGCAAGGCTTTTGAAGAATATGTCGAAGCCCTTAAGAATATCTGAATCTCTAAACAGCTGCAACCTATATGGCAATAAGGGTGTATCAAAGACTGTTTATGCCAAAATTGTAGGGACGCACGGTTCAAATAAGCCATCGCTATGGAGCAGAAGCGCGTAGCGCTTCAAGACATTAGCCGGGGGTGGAGCGATAGCGTAACCCCCGGTTAGGCGATTTGATTCATCTTTGGTATTGGAGCGAGCGACAGCGTAGCGTTCTACACCACGGTTGGAGTAATCGAACGCTCCGGCAGGCTCCGCTCCAAATCCATCGTTGTCGACAACCTTTTCCGTGGGTTCGGTCGTGGCTTCGCCATGCCCTCACCCACGGCTATTGTCTTGAATCGCTACGCGATTCTGTGATACGGCCTTACTTGAACCGCATTGCACCAACCGTGCGTCCCTACTTTTTGCAATTTTGACACACCCTTTATATTCTTGAATCGCCAATGCGATTACATGCGCCGGCTTTTCGGATTGTGACGAAATTTTCTTACCTTTGCATTGAAATTAATTATGGAAGCAGAATTGACGGAAAATAAGGAATTGAAGGCGCTTTTTCACACGTTTGGATGCAAACTGAATTTTGCCGAGACGTCTACCGTGGCGCAGATGTTTGCCGACCGTGGCGTAAGCCGTGCCGCGAAAGACGAACGCCCCGATATAATAGTTGTGAACTCGTGTTCGGTAACGGCTGAGGCCGACAAGAAATGTCGCCAGCTTATCCGTTCGCTTCATCGCCGCTATCCTGTCGCCCCGATTCTTGTCACAGGCTGCTATGCGCAGCTCAAACCCGAGGAGGTGGCCGCGCTCGAAGGCGTGCGAGTGGTGGCCGGAAGCAATCAGAAGTTGCAGTTGGTGCAGTTTCTCGACCGTTGGATGCAAACCGGCGAGGCTGTGACAGAAGTTACGCCCACGCCCGCCATCCGCGACTTCTCCCCGTCGTGCTCGCGGGGCGACCGCACACGCTATTTCCTGAAAGTGCAAGACGGATGCGACTATTGGTGCACCTACTGCACTATTCCTCGGGCACGCGGCCGCAGCCGCAGCGGTACAATAGACCAGGTTGTGAGCCAGGCCCGCGCCGTTGCTGCCGAAGGAGGCAAGGAAATTGTGATAACGGGCGTGAATATAGGCGATTTCGGAAAAGGACGCGACGATACATTCTTCGACCTTATCCGCGAGCTCGACGGCGTCGAAGGCATCGAGCGTTACCGCATTTCTTCGATAGAGCCCAATCTGCTTACAGACGAGATAATCGACTGGTGCGCCGGTTCGCGCGCTTTCATGCCTCATTTTCATATTCCGTTGCAATGCGGTTCCGACGATGTGCTCCGGCTTATGCGCCGCCACTACGACACGGCTCTTTTCCGATCGAAAATCGAGCGGATACGCGCTGCAATGCCCGATGCTTTCATAGGTGTCGACCTGATTGTCGGCGCTCGCGGCGAAACCGACGAGCTGTTTGCCGAAAGCGAGGCTTTTGTGCGTTCGCTCGACATCTCACGCCTGCATGTGTTCCCTTACAGCGAGCGCCCCGGCACGCGCGCGCTCGAAATAGGCCACGTCGTGAGCCAGCACGACAAGCACGTGCGCGACCGCCGCATGATAGCCGTGAGCGACGAGAAATTGCTCGGCTTCTCCCGCCGCTTTGTAGGTACAGTTCGCCCCGTGCTTGTAGAGCACGATGGCTCGGGATTCACCGACAACTATCTGCGTGTGCATCTGGGAGCCGACGCTCCGATACAAGATAATACAATAGTGAATGTGCGTCTCGACTCGCTCGATGAGGCCACGCTCGAATTTAACGGAACTGTCGTAGAGCCATGAAAAGCATAGTTGCTAAATTGCCGGCGATGTTTGCCGCTGCCGCTGCAAGATTGCCGTGGTGTGTGCTCTACGCGATATCCACATTCGTGTATTTCGTGCTTTGCCATGGCATCGGCTATCGACGCAAGGTGGTGATGAAAAATCTTCGGGAGTCGTTCCCCGAAAAATCGGAGCAAGAGATTAAGAAAATATCCCGGAAGTTCTACCGCAATTTCGCCGATATGATAGTAGAGACGGTGAAACTCCTGCATGTGTCCGACGAGGAGATGCGCGCGCGCTTTACCTTCGAGGGCGTTGAGATAATCGACGGCTTTATGAAGCAAGGACGTTCTGTGGCCGCATATTTCTCGCATACATTTAATTGGGAGTGGGCGCCGTCGGTCACGCTGTGGAGCGCCCTTGCGCCCGACCGCGACGCGGCTTTCTGCCAGGTCTACCGCCCCCTGCGCGACAAGGCCATGGACGCGCTTATGCTTCGCATCCGGGGCCGTTTCGGCGCCCGGTCGCTGCCGAAGAAAAATACTTTGAGGGCTTTGCTCGCCTTGCGGCGCGATAAAATGCCGTCGGTCACGGGCTTTATGTCCGACCAGAAACCGAGCCACGGCGACCCTGCCTATATCACAACTTTCCTCTCTCATCCCACGGCGTTTATAACCGGTACGGAGACCCTTGCCCGCCGTCTTGGCATGGCCGCCGTATATTGGGACATAGCCCGTGTAGGCCGCGGACGCTATCACCTTACGGTGCGTTCCCTCTCCGGCGATGTGGCTTCCACCGAGCCGATGGCCGTCACCGCCGAATATGTGCGATTGCTTGAAGCCACGATACGCCGCGACCCGGCCAACTGGCTGTGGAGCCACAAACGGTGGAAAATACCTGTAACGCTTCCCGAAAATGACAAAGCCTGATACTGCGATAATAATACTGAATTGGAACGGCGAGCGGTTGCTCAATGAATTTTTGCCAAAGGTGATTGAGAACACCGACCGCGCCCGTGCCGATATAATTGTGGCCGACAACGGCTCCACCGACCGCTCAGTGGAAATAATAAGGCAATTTGAACCCGATGTCAAGCTGCTGATATTAGACCGCAATTATGGTTTTGCGGGCGGATATAACCGTGCAATAGAGCGCACACGCTATAAATATACCATCCTGCTTAATTCCGATGTGGCTCCTGCGCGGGGCTGGAACTCGGCGTTGCAGGATTTTATGGATGCCAATCCCGATGTCGGAGCTTGTCAGCCAAAGATTCTGTCGTACACGGCGTTGCCTGAGCGTGTTTTCGAATATGCAGGTGCCAGTGGCGGTTTCTTGGATAAAAACGGCTATCCTTATTGTCGCGGGCGCATTTTTGCCACGACGGAGCCGGATAGGGGGCAGTACGACACTCCGATGCCTATATTTTGGGCCTCGGGGGCCGCGTTGATGATACGCACCGACCTGTATCTTTCTGTCGGCGGTCTCGATGAAGATTTCTTCGCCCATATGGAGGAAATCGACCTTTGCTGGCGAGTGCTTCTTTCGGGCAGCAAGATTATGGCCGTGCCGGCGGCCGAGGTGTATCACCTTGGGGGCGGCTCCTTGCCGGCGTCGAATCCGCGCAAGACATATCTCAATTTCCGCAACAACCTGTTGCTGTTGCACAAAAACCTTCCCGATAGTGTGCGTGGCCGCAAACTCCTTGTCCGCCGGCTTCTCGACACCCTGGCCTGGGCTCGCTTCGTGGCCGCGCTCGACTTCGCCAACGCCAAGGCTGTCTTCAAGGCTCACCGCGACTTTGCCCGTATGCGCCGGGCTTATTCAGACCATCCCGCAGTCAGCCTCCTCGGCTCATATCCCGGCACGGAAAGAAATATCCTCACAGACTATTATCTGCGAGGACGTCATACGTTTTGAAACGCAAAAAGTTGTGTTATAAATTATTGGTGTACGGTAAAAATTGCAACCCTTTATCGGCAAGTCGAAATTCAGGAGCACGAAGCGGCAGAGCCGCTTAATATGGTAGGCATGGGCGAAAGCCCATGTTATGATGAATAGCAGATATTCGACTGCGGCCGCAGTCGAACTTGCGTAAACCAACTAAACACGGGCTATTGCCCGTGCCTACCATATTCGACCGCGACTGCGGTCTGCATTTTCTTTTCAAATATGTAATTATATCTCAAATTGCCCGGATATTTGAGTTGATTTATCAATCAGCAGATACAATTCCTGAAATATAGGGGCTTATCAAGGTCTAAAAGCAATTATAAAAGCCGGTTAACTACTTTTATCGGTACAATACACTTTAATCAATGCACGATGCACAATTGGCTTTCAGCGCGTAGCCTAATTGTGCATCGTGCATTGTGCATCGTGCATCGTTTAATTATTTTCCGAACATTCCGCCGATTTTGCCTTTCACTTCTTCGAAGAAGCTTTCTTGCACGCCGTCGCCGTCGAGGTCGCCGACAAGGCTGGAAAGATTAAGTTTGTCGAGAATTTCGTTGAAGTTGAATTTGCTCAGGTCAACGTCTTTGAGTTTTTCCGTTATGGCGGAGATGTCTACTTTATCGCCGAACTTGTCTTTGATTTGGGTGATTACTTCTTGAATTTCCATATCTGTATTATATTTTTGGGGGTTCAAGAATATAACAAGGACATGGTGTTGTTGGTTCGTTCAGCGTCCGTTGGAATCGATGGCGGCGAGCAATGCCGACAGTTGGCGGCGTATGTCGCGCAGTCGCTCGATAGCCACAAAACGGCGTGACACACCCGAGCGGTTGATGCGGATTTGCTCCTCGGCGGCATCAAGTTTCAGTCCGCGTTCCTTTACAAGGTAATATACCATGCGAATTTTTTCGATATCGTCGGGGGTGTACATCCGTCGGCCGCTTTCGGTGCGCTTGGGCTTGATTATAGTGAATCGTTTTTCCCAATAGCGCAATGTCGATTCCGGGATGTTGAGAATCTCGGCAACTTCGTTTATCTTGTAATATTTTTTAGATATGTCGGTCATAAACGTATCAGAATGTGATGCCGAGGCGCAGGGTGGCAAAGTGCAGGTCGGGAGCGTGAAGCACCAAATCGCTGCCGTCGTTGGCTGTCGTGGTAAAATCGCCTTGCGAGGTGAAAGTGTAACCCAGGATAAGGTGCGACCGGAACGAGCGCGTGGATGCAAGCTGGATACCCACGCCGGTGCTGATATAAGCGCCGGTCTGTTGGCGTGAATCGATGCGGTTGTTTACCGATATGCCGGGGCGCAAGTCGAGGAAGCATAGGGTAGGGCGAGTTTTGAAGTTGGTGCGCAGGATGGCGAAGATAGGATAGGAGTAGCGCGAATTGCTCACCGGCACGTTTGCGCCCACGCCCACGCCAAGCATCTCCACTGCCGGAAGGCTTATGCCGAAGTAGGCATCGATGCCGATATTGGTCATGTCGTTTTGCGACAGGTCGACCGAGCTGTTGAGGTCGGCACCCCAGGCAAACCGCAACGCTTTCGGCGTGTCTTCCGGTGCCTCCTGCGCGCTCGTAGACAGTATTGCGGACAGTGCAAGAATGATTATGGCTATAAGGTGTTTCATCTCTATGCGTTTGTGAGTACAAGGCAAGCCCATGAGTCGCCTTTTTCCGAGTGTGATATTTCGTGCAGGCCCAGGGGTGTGGCGGCGGCGAGCACAACGGGGATGTCGGTGGTGTAGAAACCCGACAGAATCATCACCGCGCCCGGGCGCAGCGTAGCCGCATATGCCGGAAGGTCGGCGGTGATAACGTTGCGGTTGATGTTGGCAATGAACACGTCGGCTTCTTTTCCGGCGAGAGCCGAAGCATCGGAGTTGACAAGGGCAATTTCCGCATGGCCGTTGAGCGCGACGTTGTCGATGGCGTTGGTATAGGCAAACTCGTCGATTTCGATGCCTGTAACGGGCGAGGCGCCACGCATGGCGGCAAGAATGGCAAGGATTCCGGTGCCGGTGCCCATGTCTATCACAGCTTTGCCTTGGAGCGGAAGCGTGAGAAGCTGCTCGATAATAAGCGAAGTAGTGGCATGGTGGCCTGTGCCGAATGCCATTTTCGGGTCGATGGTAATGTCGAATTCACAGGCAGGGATGTCGGTGTGAAACGATGAATGAATCACGCAACGGTCGCCAACGACGATGGGCTGGAAATAATTCTGCTCCCATTCGGCATTCCAGTCGCGTCCCTCGACCTTTTCTGTGGCAACGTCGATAGACATGGCGAAAGGAAATTCGGCGATAGCCGAATTTAGGGCTTGCGCGTCGAAAAGCGGCTCTTGGATGTAGGCGTCAAGCCCACAGTCGTCGGGCACGAATGATTCAAAGCCAATGTCGGCCAGCAATGCGGCCATTATATCTGTGGCGTCCTCGGTGCAAGGCGAAAGGTCGAGGCGCACTTTGCGGTAATCGTTCATAATCTTATCGGGCAAATGAATTAAATTAGTGTCAAAATATAGGGACGCACTCATTGCGTAACCACATTTGTATGACATACATTCTTAATGTGACAAAATTACGAAAAATCTTTGGTTTGCTCCGCCCAAAAACGATAGATTTAGCATTAATCCCTGCAAAAAAATGCAAGTAGGGTATCTTTCTTGTGTGGCAGGACTTATAAGGTGAAAGTTCGCTACTCCGAAGTGAAAAGTCTATATACAGCAAGACCCCTCGGAGGTGTCCGAAGGGTCGCGTATATTTTCTGAAATTATGTTAATGATTAGTCAGCAAGAGAATCAACTTTGTTTTGGTCGGCTTCGTTTAGTGGAGTAGGAACAAATTTCCAATTATTCCTTATAAATTGAGGATTATTTTCTGCCCTTGAGACAGCTCCATCATGTACTGTAAATGTCATTACACGCGTCATATCCCCATCTCCTGCGCCAGCCGGATAAGTGCCTGACGCGGGATTAGCACCCGTTATTGGAGTTATCAAACCCCCTTGATAACGCGCAATAATTGACCAACTTGTGGGAATGGAAGGTTGACAGTTCGAAAACATGTCTACGACAACAGTATATGTACCATCTTCCACCAGTTCTGCTGGTATATATATATTTTCCTTATTTATGTTGTCAAGAGAGCATCCAGCATTTGAATCTATATCGAGACCATAAGAGATTTCATCACCAAATTCATCAGTGTAGCTACCACCTCTATTGCTATAAAAGATATGTTCTCCATTAGGCGTGTAAAGATGAAGATCAATATCCTTACTGTTGCTAAAAGAAAGTTTAACCTCAATTGCGCCAGGCATGGTTTCTATGTAGAATATTTCATTTTCGATAGGTTGGGTTACATCTCCATTGTCTAATTGACCGCTAAGGACAATCGTGGAATTCCCTGAGTATGTCTAACTCATCATGACAGGTATGACGTATGTATTATAACTGTCTGAGGCTCGTGATAAGTGATCGGAAGGAACGTATTCCCAATAGCCAGGCACGTTTTTAATGCCAATGAAAAACTTGCTCACATTCTGTTCCGTAATGAGGGTGATGTAGTTCATTGCACCATTCATTACCTGATCACTCATATCAAGTCCTTCAAGAGTCTTGGAAGTAGTTGGCTGGGGTATTTCGCTGTTCTTATAAGTAGCGTTCTCGATGGAAAAGAAATTTTTTTCCAACTCGCTGATGTTTTCAACTTCATCCTTGTCGCTACAAGATTGAATTGTAGTAGCAAAAATGATAGAGGACATCAGATAAATGATTTTTTTCATTTTAAGATGATGTTTTAATGGATAATTTTAAATGATTTATTAGTATTGTTACTTATCAAATGTGCAATTATAACACCATGCAGGCCTTCTAATGCATATATGTTGTCTTCGTTGTAGGAAAAACGCCGCATTAGAGTGCCGGAGATATTATATAGTTCTAATGTATATGTAGTATCATGAAGGTTAACTATTAAGTTATCCCCCATTATCGAATATCTAAAGGATTCGTTATCGACATCGGTTTCAGATATACCACTATTGTCTTTCAGATTTATTGAAACCGAATCCATTACTAAAGCGTTATAGTTTGTTCTTCCAATAGCATAAATTGTTTTTTCTCCGGTAAAACCTTTCATGTCAAAATTAAAGACATTTTTATCATAATCAGCTACCATTTTATCCTCAGAAAGAATAGAATATACCATAGTAGTCGCCATATCATTACTACTTGACAATGTAATCTGATGAGTGTAGTTTTCATTATCAACTTCATTCACATTTATCTTTATATATGATGACGACTTAGGATCAGCAAAATCTGTTATGTACTCAGAATCAGAATTTACAGACTCGGATTTTGCTTGAGGTATATTGTATAAAGATTCGGTTTTAAAACCTGTCATACTGAAATTGTATTCATTTGCATCAGAGAGTAGTAAAAGTCTAATTTCGTTTTCAGTAACTGACCATTTTGGTGAATTACAGTGAAATGCATTCACCCATGTTCCATTGAACATACTTGAGAAATCAGATAATCCTCCTTTCTGGCTTGTTGTACTTACCACTCCATCTCCCCAAACATTTTCGAAAAGAAAATTATAAGGATTGCGAGGAATATCATTCTTGAATATATGAGCTAAGAGAAATGCATATTCATCTGAAATGTTACCAACAGTAGCATAGTCGTCAGGAGCAAAGTCATAAGAGTCTAAATAAGTGCCAATAGCATATACGGGGATTCCATTAAGTCGTGAAGCTGAAGAGGAGTTTAGATTCCTTATGGCTTGGCTATTATATGCGAGGTCGGTAACTGCTACCTTATTATGGTCGCTACTGCAGAAGAGTTCAAGTCCACCCTTTAATATTCCTACAATAAGTTGAGCTTTAGGATTGGGAACATATGAAAGGATCGGAACTATATCAGAATACAAATTGCCTAGCGGTGCACCGAAATGTGGGGTATTAAGCGTTATAAGTTTATTCGTATGTTCATTATCAACTTCTTGATTATATAATCTTTCAAGTATGCCACCCATACTGTGACCAATCATATCAAATTTTGAGCAAGCTATACCTGCTTCAAATAAGCTATTGCTCAATTCAAACAAGCCTATTCTCACTACTTGATTCTCATGAGTGTTCGTGTAAAATGAACTTGTATTTGAGGCACTATAATCTTTAGTTAATACTTGAGATGAAATATACGTACCTGAATTTATCAAATAGTTTCTCAATGGTTGGAAGCTCAATGAAGAGTCGTTGAGTCCATGTAGAATTATAACTCCAGGTCTACTAATGCCTATATTCTTTGCAACAGATGCAACACCTCCATTTTTAAATTTCACTTTAATAACGACATAAAATGAATAATATGCTTCAGTTGTATAGGGGAAATTAGAAGGAGCTGTAATAGTAACCGTCGCATCTTTTTCCGAATTTGTAGACGTATAACTGCCAACAAATCTATCTGTATCTGTAATTAATTCTTTCGAATCATCATTGAAGATGTCATTACCATCATACCAGTAAAAAGAAATAGCATGGTTTGCAATGGTATATATTGAGTCATCGCCAGTATATGAGAGGGTTACGTTTAGCTTTGTAGTGCCGTCTGACGCAAGAATCCAAGCGGTTTCACCAACTAAGTTTTCATCAAAACAATTTGCGATTGTTGATTTGCATGTCCAGTGGTAATCTGAATTACTTGCTCTTGATTTGTTAATTGGTGATTTAACATTTTCAAAATAGTAAAGGTCTGGTGCTTGCACTGGAGTGTCAAGTTCTTGCGCATTGGCAATCATGCTAATAAAAAGAGCAGAAAAAAACGATATAAAATTCTTCATCTTTTTTAAGAAAAACGCCAACACTCTAAGCGTCAAAATAAAACAAAAGCGTGAGTGTTCATACTTGTTACTCGTCCCACTGTATGAGGCTCTCGCATTGCCCGATTGGTTGAACGAGCAACTTTCCGAGGCCTCACGCAAATATGTAATAGTAAACGATGCATATTCTTTCTCGCGAAAGGCGATGTACCGATATATAGTTTACATATCTACAAGCCATCTACTCAGTTGCTACATTCTTGACCAATCTTTGAAACTTGCGAGATTTCATACAGTCAAGAAAGAGCGTTAAGCAAACTCTAACTTTGCAGCAGCAAGTGGGAAAATGGCAAATTCGTCTTAAAAAAGC
>ERZ777011.582-NODE-582-length-54476-cov-4.679903_pt1 | contig 54476 bp, 53 predicted proteins | sample MGYA00374964_ERZ777011 | MGnify/ENA primary metagenome ERZ777011 (study PRJEB29310, sample SAMD00008975) | mouse gut metagenome | study: EMG produced TPA metagenomics assembly of the Metagenome analysis of fecal microbiota from mouse which was promoted...
CCAGCTTTAAGAGCTCTTTTTTATTGCCTGCCTGAAACAGAAAGCGGGCCGTATCGTGGCTGTCAATGAGATTCCACAGATAAGGCACAGCCTCCTTTTTCAGCCTGCCCCGCACGAAATCAAGACGCTCTGCAAAGCTTTGGGGCGTCAGCCGCCTTTCCAGAAGAAAGCCCTTCACCGCATCAGTAAAATGGTAATTCATGACCCCGTCCCACTGGCCGCCTGCCAGATAGCTTCCGTTAAAATGCCAGATTTCCCCGATAATCAGTATCCGGGGATTTATTTCCCGAAGCCTTCTGCGAAATTCCCTCCAAAAATCCCTGCCTATCTCATCCGCAACATCCAGCCGCCAGCCATCCACCTGGCAGTTTCTTGTCCAGTATGCCGCCACATCGCAGACATACTGCCGCACCTCAGGGTTTCTGCAATTCAGCTTGGGCATTCCGCCGAAATAGCTGAAGGAACGGTAAGTAGGCAGGATTTCCCCCCTGGCAGGAAATTCATCCACATAATACCAATCCCGATACCGTGAATTTTCCTGATGCCGCAGAAGATCCTGAAAAGCAAAGAAGTCTCTGGAGGTATGGTTAAACACCGCATCCAGCACCACATACATACCCGCCTCATGGGCTTTTCCCGTCAGCTCCCTTAAATCTTCCTCCGTCCCGAAATCCGGATCAATCTGCAGATAATCCACCGTGTCATATTTATGGGTGGTATTGGCTTTAAAGATGGGCGTAAGATAAAGCACCTCCGCCCCCAGCTCCTTCAGATAAGGAAGCCTCCGGGTAATTCCCCGCAGGCTGCCGTGAAGGCTGTCCTTATGGGTCAGCCCCTGCCGGTACCACTCCTTAGCAGGCACTTCCCTCTCCGAGGCAAAACGATCCACAAAGATCTGATAGACCACCTTTCCTCCGGCCCATTCCGGGGCATCGTACCGCTCTTCCTCCCGGCTGAGCTGCGGACAGTCAAACATCTCCTCGATGGCCTCCGGCTCCCTGATGTAAAAGGAATAATTCCCGTAATAAGCAGTGATACCCTCCAGATCCTTCAATTCAAAATAATACCGGATGCAAAGCATATTGATGGTAAATTCGGCTTCAAAATAATCATGCACTCCGTCACACGCCACCCGGCGCATGGGCACCTGCCCCCTGGTATCCATCTTGTCCAAAGGAATGTATTTATCCCGGTAATGCAGCGCGGCAGAAGCCAGATCTCCCGCCTTTGCCATCAGTTTTACCGTGAATGTGTCCCTGCCTGTGGAATAGAAAAAATAATTATCCGGATTGTGTATCATTGCCGCTTTTTCCATGGAAATCTCCTTTACGCCTGAGACGGTGCCTCGTCCGGCCCTGTATCATCAAAATACAGTATACCGCAATCATGAACATAAATCCAGCAAATAAATTACCACCGCCGCGTTTATCAGCGCTTTCTTTCCGCCATTCAGGCTTCACGTTCCGGTTTCCTGCACTCCCTGCAGTAGCCGTACAGCTCCAGCTTATGGCTGACCACGGTGAAATCCTCCGTTTCCTTCTCCAGGTGAATATGGGCAAAAGGGCATTTCTGCAGGGGAATCCTTTTATGACACTGCAGGCACACCGCATAATGGGTATGTCTGCCCCGATTCAGCATATACACTGCCGTGTCCTCGCCCATCCAGGTAGTCTTTTCCACCAGCCCCAGTTCCTCAAACGCCGCCAGTATGCGGTACACGGTTGAGGGTGCAAAGTCCTTTCCCCCTGCCTCCTGCTCCGCAAGATGGTAGATCCCGGCAGCATTTAACGGCTCCTCCGCATTCCGGAGGATGTTATATACGCTTTTCCGCTGCCTGGTCCATTTCAATCCCTGGGGATATTCCAGCTCATCCATATCGCTCCCGTTCCTTTCTTGCATCCTTACCCTGTTTTACTCTCTCCGCCCTTGCCCTTTTCTCTCCGGTTCTGCTCTTCTCTCCGATCCTGCTCTTCTCTCCGCCCTCGTCCTTTTCTCTCCGATCCTGCTCTTCTCTCCACCCTGTTCTTTCCGGCCCCTTCTTTATGCCCCGGCCGCCACCAGCTCTATAATAATCCCCACCAATATCCCAATACTATACAGAAGCCCCAAAATTCTCAGATCCTCTTTTTTATCATGATTTACCCGAAACAGCACCAGCAAACCCACACCACTGCCCGTGAGCAGTCCCGCCAGGGCAGATCCGACACCGATAATTCCCTCCAGATACAGCTGAGTAATAATCACGGAGCCGGCGCAGTTTGGAATCAGGCCCACCAGTCCCGCCAGCAGCGGCCCTGCAACCGGCCTGTTCAGAATTACATTTGCCAGCGCGTCCTCTCCCGCCAGAAACAGGAGCAGGTTCAGCAGGAAGGTAATCAGCAGAATAAACAGCGCAATATGGATTGTATGGGAAAGAGCTGATCGGAAAATGCCCTTCTCGCAGCGGCAATGTTCATGCTCACAGATTTCATGAATATGGCTGCCGTGCTTGATCCGGCTGTGCCCCTTCTTCTTTCTCATCAGCAGATCAATCAAAAGCCCCGCTGCCATACCGATCCCGGCCTTGGCCAGCAGAATCCACACCACCGTCCCAAAGGGTGCATGCTCCGAGATCAGCACCGGCAGCATTTCATCCGAGGTAGAGAGATATACCGCCAGCAAAGTCCCCAGGGTGATCACCCTGCCTGCGTACAGATTGGAGGCAGCCGCGGAAAATCCGCACTGAGGCACGATCCCCAGCGTTCCGCCAATCACCGGGCCCAGAGGACCTGCCTTCCGCATCAGAGCTTCCGCCTTTTCCCCTGCCCTGTGCTCCAGATATTCCATGGCAAGGTAAGTAAGAAACAAAAAGGGGAGCAGCTTTATCAAGTCCGCCAATGTATCTGAAATGACCTCCCACATAATAGCTCCTTTCCGAAATCAAGAGAAAACATACTCTTTGCCCTTATAGGGCATGTCTCTTTTCGACATAAAGCCTCAGATGCAAATGAATTGCATTTGCATCTGAGGCTTTATCATACTTCCCTTTTATTGATTTGTCAAGCCCCCTTTTCCTTCAGGTAAATCTGCACCCTGTTATGCAGCCTCCCTGCAGCCTCCTCTGCGGGACAATCCCCGGCAAAATAAGGAGCCAGCTCTTCCCGGATAATATTTTCCAGTTCATAAGGAACCTCCGGCTTCGGTCTTGCGTCCTCAAACAACGCCATAAGCTGCTCCATCTGCTCATTGGTCAAGGCAGTATTCTTTACGGTAATTCCCAAGTTGCTGGACGTCATCTGATCTCCGTCTCTTTCCTGATACTCGTCCAGAAGCAGTTCCACCACATCCCTGCGGCAGGAAAAACCGGCCCAAATATGTTTGTCAGTCCCGTGAAACTTAAGCTGTCCCTGGGCCGACACCAGATAGCGCAGGAAATCCCTGGCTCCCTCTGTGGAAGAAGAATTGCTGTTTAAACAGAGAGTAACCGGCGCCATATAGATTCCTCTGCCCTGAGCGGAAGGAAGACCGATCAACACCTCCTGTCCTCGGAAGCAGGCGGAAGCAAAAAGGAGATCCCCGTATCCATACAGCTCCTGATAATGGGCTGCCAGCCTGCCGTCCTGATAATATTCCGCCGCCTCATCATGATTCGGGACGGCATAATATAAATGATCTCCATACCTCTTTGCAAAATCCAGAAAATCAAGAAAAGGCTGCTCTGCCAGATGGCTCACACCTGCATCATAGTCAATAAACTGCGGATTATCCCGATCTGCCAGACCATACTGCAGCACGATACCCATACTGTCAAGCCCCATCTGCAGGGACTCTGCCGGAGACTTTCGCACCGCTTCCATCATCTGCGCAATATTCCAGGATTCCAGATCCCCTGCCAGGGACTTGGAAACTGCCAGGACGGACGGTACCACACGATAGCAGACATTGTAAAGAACATCATCCTTTTTACCTGCATTCAATACAACAGGCCAATATTCGGATGGATTCTCATATACATCGTCCAAAGGCTCCAGGTAGCCGCTTTGAATACAGCCTTCCCAGTCAATGAGCCAGGTTTCCATCAAGTCCGGCCCCCTGCCTGCAGATATTTCCATTTGAAGCTGCCTGCAATAGGCATCAATATCACCGGATTCGAAGGGACTGACAAGAACAACCCGGTATTTGTCACTCTGCCTGTTGAAAGCAGCAATCACCGGTTCCAGTGAAGCTATATCAGAAGAGACCACCGTAATCTCCTGTTTATCGGAAGCATCCGTCTGCTCAAAAGTAAGCAGATAAAGCTCGTTTTCAAAAGAAGCGATAACAGAAAAATCTCCGCTTTCGCCCGGGATAACCGACAGCAGCTCCTCCAGAATATATCCCCTTTCCGCGAAAGAAAGCACCTTCGTCAGAGGGGCATTCCCGTCCCCCGTCCAGACGCCGTCCTTACTCGCCAGAACAAACTCTCCGGCAGCGGAGCGGGTAAGCAGAAAGTCCTCATATGTGTTTACCATATTTCCCAGGGAAAAGAGAACAGTTCCGTTGGGCTTATCCCAGACCGCCAGCGTCCCATTTTCGTCAATTCCGTACCAGAAACATTCCGAATCATGAGATATACAGCCGGATATAGTATGCTCCAGATTCTGAGTCAGCACGGGCTGTAACTCCTTGTCGTAGACGGTAAAGCTACCCTTTGCAGCATCATCCGGAGTAACGGCATAGAACTCCTCTCCTACAGGATACAGCGCAAGCTTCAACAAGTATACAGGGTCGGAATCCGGCTCCATTTCCCCCAGAGAGCGAATACTTCCGTCCCAATTATAGAGCGCTGTGAGATTATCCGACAGGAGAAGATATACGCCGTCACTGCCGGCAGCGAGAATACGCTGGACGGCAGGAACATACCCGGGATCATCGCCCAGGCCGCTTGTGGAAAGCATATGGTACTCCCACTGCCGGTAGGGAGCGTCCAGAACGGCCAGACAGTAGCTGCCCGTAAAAGTCCCATATTCGGCTTCATCCGGCCAATACAGGACACGGTACAGGGCATATAGCTTTCCGTCTTCGCAGATGAAATTCTCCAGAGAAAGGATATTCTCCGGATTACCTTCGAAGCCTGCCTTCGGGTCGGAGATAACCTTCTCCGTGGAACTAAAATACAGGGTTTCGGCGTCGGCAGCATCCCGGCGGAAAGCTCCGGAGGAATCCCCACAGCCGGACTGCAGAAGGACTGCTGCCAGCAGAACTATAAAAACAGCCTTTACAGGTTGCTTTACAGATTTACAATGTTGAAATACTCTTTGCATAGAGACTCCTCCGGCAATATTTTTTCGATACTTTATAGCCACTCTATGGGAACAATTTTTCCGCATCGCGAATGCGTAGTCTCAATCCAATAACATTCTCCAAGTGAATTGCCACAGGCACATTTCTTTGTTCCTTTGTATTCTATACGCATCTCCAAGCATGATTGAACCACAGGTGAAATACTACCGTCAGGATTTGTTTGGAAACTACCATCATAATACGTATGTTTCTGTGCTGAATGATATTCGACAAGTCTCTGGTCTACTATAGAATATGCACACGTATGTACAAGTTTTGTAGTTGCATGTTCGACAGATGCGGCAGCTGCCGTCAGGCTTTGACTGCACAACAAGGCACCAGCCAGCATAAGCACTACTCCTTTCTTTAGAACCTCATCTTTAAAGCCTTTCATCATTTTTTTCATGGAACAAATCCTCCTTCATTTATATAATTCCTGTAGATTGTTACTAATAGGCAATCGGCCGTATTACCGTGCATCTTTATATTATTACATTAGCCTGCGAACGTCAATTATATTAATTATATCAGCGTCAGCAAAATGCACATCAATTATCTTCTGACTGATTAAATCCTCAGTCACTTCCAGAGAAATATCTTCCCGCATTACCGATGTCACAGCCAGGTACTTCAGCATACTCAGTTCCTGGCACTGTAAAGCATGGATCCGTTGACCACATCCAGATCATCACTGAAATATACCTCTGTCAGGGGCTCCTTCTTCCCCTCCGGATAAATACCGGCAAAGATAATCAATGTGTACCGACCATTTGCACTTTCATTTTATAACATTTTACTCCAAAAGTTTATCCTGAAGCAGGCAGGCACAGATTTTAAAATCTCGGGAGTTTGACAGCCTAGCCTCATAAAAATCCCTTCAAAGCCTTTGCTGGCTTTATTTTTTTGTCAAATCTTCATTTTCTTCTTGCACGGTATGGCGAGATATGGTATAATAGAAATGGGTGATACTATGAGACATCAATGGAGCGGAACAGAGTTCCGCTCCGGATCCCTCGCCGCGAAATAATCAATTATGAAAACGAGATAGAAAAAATGCTGTCAATGCTGGATATGGATAGCATAAGAGAGACATTAGAGTCAAAAGGGAAATCTTCCATGAATTAGATCATTTCTTTATATTTTTACGTGGCACCAGAAATGGTGCAGCGGCGCATATCGGTTTATAAGTTTATCCTGTTTCGTTTGTATCTTTGATTGACTTTTCCTCTGCCGCTTGATAAAATCATTAGTGGATAAAATCAAAACTTCATCAACAGACACTCAAACTGCTATGAGCCGGAACGGGGCAATTCTGCCCTCCCACGGTTGTGGCAGTTTTTTATTTGCCCAGGCAATCTCCCATAGCCCAAATATCCCACGGGCTTTGCGAAAGGCGGGCGGTAATGCCCTTATGTGTTGTAAAACACTCGCCTAAGCTCGTACAACACGCAAACTCCCTGCGGGCAGTTTGCGCAAAAATAGCAAGCTGCTGCAGGATGCCATTTTGGAAAGGCTGGGTGTAGGCGCAGAGGATTATGAACATTTTGTCAATTTTAATGAATATGAACGTTGGAAAGGTCGGCAGGGAATCCTTCATAATATTACTTTTGAAAAGATGGAGCGGGCGGAAAGCCTATTGGATGAATATTATGCCAGGTATGGGAAGAGGGACTCTGAAAATTACAGCTCTATTGAAGAGAAGCTGGAGCGTCAGTTTTACCTGAGCATGTTGGCACAGATACGGCGCTATAACGGCGCATCCGGGGAAGTACTGTGCATGATTTTTGATGAAGCGATATATCTGACTGTTCCCGCACTGGGACATAAGCCCATGTCAGAATTGATCCTTTCCATCAAAGAATTGAACCTGATTCTGGAGGCGGAGCAATATAGAAAAGAAGGAGGGCAGATCGCACGATACAGGGAGATCACAGAGTACATAGAAAGAGCTGGCCTGGATGGACGTAGTATGGCAAAGATTTATCCGAAAGCAGTGTTTTTTCTGTGCCGGAGCCTGATAGTAGCGGATGGAAAGGAGCGTCCTGCCTGCTGTGATCTGCTCCACAAGCTCCCTGCCTGGGAACTGGAACCTGGTCTGGATGATCAGGGAACCAAGGGCCATACGCAGCGGTTTTGCCACGTTACCCGTATCGCTTGGGAACAGACCGGCATATTTTACTTCAAACAGATGCCATCTGGATCTAGCGGTTGTCAGGATTCATATGCAGTCCCATGGGCTGGTTGAAATCGAGAAAGGATGTCTGGATTTTATCTGCTGGCTTATACATTTGGGCTCCTTATCGGCTGTTTTTTATGAAAATCTGCAAGAAAATCAATAGGAACATCCGAATATCTTTCCAATCATTATACCAAAAAGAGGGCTAAAAGTCAGCATTTACCAGCACCTAAAATGGTTAATCAGCAGACACTAAGTTAATCTATTATTGAGTCAGCGTGGCTACTGGATGCGTCCATCGCTTAATACAATTTTTCGAGAACACATGTCCGCATATCTTTCTTCATGAGTAACCAGCAGTACTGTATTTCCCCTGCGGTTGATTTCTATTAGTAAATTCATTATTTCATCCGCCGTCTTTTTATCCAGGTTCCCGGTGGGTTCATCCGCAAGGATTATGCTCGGATGATTGATCAGTGCCCGGGCGATGGCGACGCGCTGCTTCTGACCGCCTGAGAGCTGGGAGGGTAAATGTTTAAGCCTGTGCTTTATCCCCAGGAGATCCACCAGCGATTGCAAATAATCCTCGTCCACCTTTTTGGAGTCCAACAGTAAGGGCATAATAATATTTTCTTTGGCAGTCAGGATCGGGAGCAGATTAAAATCCTGAAATATATATCCGATCTTTCTCCGCCTTATCCCGGCAAGAGTATTGTCATCGATAGTGTGAATATCGACTCCATCAATCTGTACACTGCCGGATGTGGGATGCTCTATACCGCCGATCAGATTCAGCAGCGTGGTCTTGCCTGAGCCGGATTGCCCGATAATAGCGACAAACTCCCCCTTTTTTATGCAAAAGCCGGCACGATCCACCGCGTAAACCTCATCGGTTCCCTGCTTATAAATTTTTGTTAAATTATTCACTGAAACAATGTCCATATTATCTAATCCTCCCTGATATCTCTTTTGAACGGATAAGGCATAACTGATTTATAATTGACGAAGTATATTCTTTAGTGTACGGTGTGCCGGGTACAGATAGAAGCCCAGGATAAATGCCGCAACGGCAATATATACCGTGATCACAGCACCGTTTACCACTGCCGAGGCATTCATGGAGGACGCTGCAAACACTGAGAGAATCTCACTGATCACAATTGGCGTTATGGCTGCGGCTACGGCCGTGGGTATGATCTGCCGTATGTAGGAGCGGTACAAATCTTGCCGGGAAGCGCCTATCACATACAGGGACCGTATGGTTTCACTGCACCCCTCGATATAATCGCACAATTTAATATACAAAATGATCAAAACAAAAAGAGATAAAATACAAAAAATATACGCCAGCAAAAAATATATTCCCACGGAAATATGTATCATATAATCAACCGACTCCTGCCTGTTGGCTATCGAATAATCAGCCCCCCCAAAATGCTCCCGCAGAATATTCTCAACCTGGCTGTGCATATCCGGACGCTCCAGTGATATATTTAACTGGCTGTAGATTAAAGGCTCTATATCTTCGGACAATTCCGGGGGTACCTGTCTTTCATTCTGATACTGCTGAACCTGTAAAACCCCTGGAATATTCTCCACATATTCAATATCTTCCTCTGAAAATACCCCTTCTGATCTGCTGACCTGAAGTTCATACTCGGGCGCCTCAGTTATAAAGTCTATGTCCAGTATAGAATAGTTGAACAGAAACAGGAATATTGTCATAATTGGAACAGAAATCAACAGACAGGTATTCAGGCTTCGATTGGTCCGTCTGCACCAGAGTCTGGAAAGCGCCGCTGCCGGCGGAGGGGCAATATCAATCTGTTTGTAGCGGACAGGCTTTTGAACTGCAGCATCATTGTGGAGAAGAGTCCATGTGGAATCCTTGCTGTACCGCCACAGGGAATATCCAAGTATAACTGCCGATGAGACAAAGTATACCAGTAAGTGCAGAAGTATATTAACAGGGTTAACATGGTAAATGACCCATGCCAGCCCGGATACATTCTTTATTTCCAGTGACAAAAACAACAGTTTCATAACTCCTATGGAGATAAGTATTGAGCTGAGAGATGCCAAGAAAAATACAGTTATAAACTCAACAGTAAAAATGAGCCTGATCTTGCGTTGGTCTGCACCGCAGGAAATCAGCGTTCCAACCTCAGGCGAAAAACGGCGCAAATGGCTTTTATAGGCAGATTGGGCCACAAGAACGGAGACTAGTATAATGAATACATTGAGCCAGAACAGCACTCTTTGCTGCATGTCATAAAAAGGATCTGTTGGGATTCCATGGGCCAGGAAATAGTTAAAGCCTTTTACATCCAGTTTCTGATTGCCTGTAAGAGTCATCCTGCCCAGTACCTGTTGGTCATACTCAAATAAGTTATGTTCATTTTTCCATTCGTCATCGGAAAGAACACGCAGATAAATTGTACCCTCTTCAAAAAGAGGCTGTGACAGGCCGGCAATATCTTCAAAGAATTGTACGTCTTCCGCCGAAGCGTTAGATATATGATAGGTAAAGCCCTTTGACCAGTCCAAACATAATTGTTTTGAACCGTATGCGCAGCTGTCCCGGTATATCGAGATCACAAGGGGTAGCAGGAACGCACAGGTCAGAATACTGTAAAGGGTAAAATGTCGTTTGGGTCTGCGAAGGATCGAACGCCACAGGTATAATAAATATTTCATAATGTCTGCTCCTTAGTTTGTTTCATTTATCTTTAGCCCCCCTGTCAATGATGACGGGGGGCTTTTTTTGAAATATTTTTATTTCCGCGAGCAAATAAGCTATGTTAACAAGTAGACTTATTACTGCGAGGAATATACTCTGCAATTGCGCTGAGCAATAAGCTTGATGTCCCATACATCGAAAATGTATTGTGCTTTGCAGGGAGGTATTTGACTACTTGCCGCAATCATGACCGGTCTCAATCCTGTCAGCTCTTGTGTTTGTCACATGACCGCTTGCGCAACTATATTCATAATACTTATAGTAGTAGTCATAATTGCATGTTTTCGCAAACCACAAAATCCCACCATATGTATGGGAATCCGCATAGGAAATACTTCTATTTGTGTATTTCCACGTCAAAAGTTTCCCGCACTGATTAATGCCTACTTTTACCTGACAATAATCACTTGCCGCTAAAGTATGGCTGGGGAATACCGCCACAGCCAGTGTGCATGCTGTCAAAAGCAATGCAGCTATTTTTGTCTTCATTGATTTCATATTCTTCATGTCCTCCGTTGATTTATAAAATTTCCTCATTTATATTAATGGGGATAGTAAAAAATATTCCGGAAATATTCTTTCTAATGTGACATTATAACATATCATAATAAAAAAATCTAGTATTATTTTCCCCATTGAATTTCCGTAGTTTTATCCACAAGAACACCAACCATACGATTCTGTTACTTACATCTTTCAAAAAAAAAACGCAAAAATTTAAGGAATCCTGACCAGTTTTGTAGTAGAATTAAGGTGCCTAATCAAAATCGGGAGTTTGACAGCCTAGCCTCATAAAAATCCCTTCAAAGCCTTTGCTGGCTTTATTTTTTTGTCAAATCTTTACTTTTTTCTTGCACGGTACGGCCAGATATGCTATAATAGAAACGGGTGATATTATGAGACTTGGATGGGCTAAAAAAGGAAATTCTATTTCCTACTATGTTCACAAAACAATCCGTGTTGACGGCAAAAACAAATCCCTCGTTATAAAACGCTTCGGTTCTGAGAAATTTATCTGTGAAACCTATGGCGTTACCGATGCCAAAGCCTGGGCAAAGGAACAGGTTCGTCTGATGAACGAGGCTGAAAAAGAAGATTCTGCCAGTTTCAACATCGAACTCTGCGCCGGAACAGATCTTGTCATGGATGAACAGCGACGCTTCAACGGCGGCTATCTCTTCCTGCAGGACATTTATTATGAACTTGGCCTTGATAAGATATGCCGCACCATTTCCTCCAGGCATCTTTTTGAGTATGATTTGGACGACATCCTCTCGCGCCTGGTCTATACGAGGATACTTTGTCCGTCCTCCAAAAAGAACAGCTTTGAAGACTCTCAAAAATTTATAGAGCAGCCTTCTTTTGAACTTCATGACATTTACCGTGCCCTCTCCGTCATTGCGGAAGAATCCGATTACATCCAGAGCCGTTTGTTCAAAAACAGCACGGAGATTTCCAGCCGAAAAACTGGCGTGGTCTACTATGACTGCACAAACTTCTACTTTGAAATCGAACAGACCGAGGATGACAAGCAGTACGGCGCAAGCAAAGAAAACCGTCCGCTCCCCATCGTGGAGATGAGACTTTTCATGGACTCGGACGGCATTCCCATTGCCTTCGGCATATCCCCCGGAAATGACAGCGAGCAGAACACCCTGATCCCCCTTGAGAAAAAAATGGTCGAAAAGTTTGACATGTCCAGCTTTGTCGTCTGCACCGACGCGGGGCTTTCCTCCGCGACAAACCGTTACTTCAACAGTTACGACAAGGATGACGGCTGCCGCTCCTTTATCACGGCCCAGTCAATCAAAAAGCTGAAGTCATATTTAAAGGAATGGGCACTGGATCCCCGGGGATGGCTTCTTTCAGGCGGACCCTCCGACATTACGTACGACATACGGGAACTGGATGACGAGGATGACAAAGACAAAATATTTTTCAAGAGCCGCTGGATTAAGGAAAAATCCGTGATAACCGACAACGGAACCACAAAGACAGTCGTGATCGAGCAGCAGCTGATTGTGTCCTATTCCATCAAGTACAGGGATTACCTGCGTTCCATAAGGAACGGGCAGGTCGAGCGGGCGGAAAAGATGGTCCGTGCCGGGGAATCCTCATGCGGCGGGAAAAGGCAGAACGACCCCAAACGTTTCATCAGGACAGACCATGCAACGGATGACGGGGAGGTTGCGGGAAAATCGGTGAGCTGCATAGACCGGAGTGTGATCGAGGACGAGGAACGGTATGACGGCTTCTATGCCGTCTGCACAAATCTGGAAGATGGGCCGGAAACGATCATTAAGGTGAATAAGCGCCGCTGGGAGATCGAGGAATGCTTCCGCATCATGAAGACGGACTTTGAGGCACGGCCGGTATATGTAAAGCGGCAGGACCGCATCCTTGCACACTTCATGACCTGTTTTATCGCCCTGATCGTATACCGCTATCTTGAAAAGAAGCTGGGCGAAAGATACACGATAGATCAGATCATCTCCACTTTGCAGGAGATGGACTTTATGAAATATGAGGGAAAAGGCTACCAGCCGGTCTACACAAGGACAGCGCTGACGGACGCCCTGCATGAGGCATTCGGCTTTTGTACTTCAAAACAGATCGTTCCTATAAAGAAGATGAGAAATATTTGTTCACAGACGAAAAAGCCGAGGGCGTAACGTGCAACCCCAAAATTTAGAAAAGTCCCGAAAGCCGCTTCCAGTGCGGCCTGCGGGACTTTTTTTGTCAAAAGGCTGTCAAACTCTGGATTATTACATTAATCCGCGAACGTCAATTATATTAATTATATCATCGTCAGCAAAATGCACATCAATTATCTTCTGACTGATTAAATCCTCAGGCACTTCCAGAGAAATATCTTCCCGCATTACCGATGTCACAGCCAGGTACTTCAGCATACTCAGTTCCTGGCACTGTAAAGCATGGATCCGTTGACCACATCCAGATCATCACTGAGATATACCTCTGTCAGGGGCTCCTTCTTCCCCTTCGGATAAATACCGGCAAAGACAATCAATGTGTACCGACCATTTGCACTTTCATTTTATAACATTTTACTCCGAAAGTTTATCCTGAAGCAGGCAGGCACAGATTTTAAAATCTGTGCCTGCTGTAAATTACCGTACCTGAATCAATATATTTACCTATTCTCGTCCAAGTAAAGCTGTACCCGGTTATTCAGTTTTTCCGCGGCTTCTTTGGCGGAGCAGTCTCCTGCAAAATAAGGAACCAGTTCTTCACGGACAACAGCTTCTATTTCGGACGGAATCGACGGTTGGGGCACCGCTTCTTCCAAAAAGTTCCATAACTGTTCCCGTTGTTCATCGGTCATGGGAACAGAAACCGCATCGATTCCCCATTGATGAAAATACGTCTTCCCGTTTTCGGTTTCCTCTTGATATTCGTTCAGATACTGTTCGCTCACGTCCTTGCGGCAGGAAATGCCGCCCAAAACGTTCTGCAGGTACAGAAGCTGGCCTTCTTCCGACAGCAGGTAACGCAGGAACTCCTTTGCGCCTTCTTTGACCGGAGAATTACTGTTCAGACAGACCCTGACCGGACTCATATATACCCTCCTGCCCTGGATCGAAGGCATACCGATCGGTACTTCCTGCCCCTCGAAACAGGAGGAAGCATAAAGTAAATAGCGGGGACTGTACATCTCAATTTCAATGGCGGCAATTTTACCGTCCCGATAATAATCTCCGGCTTCTTCATAAGCTGCATTGGTATAATACAGATCGTCGCCGTATTTTTTAGCAAACTCCAGGAAGTCGATAAAGAGCTGCTCAGAAAGATGGCTTACTCCTGTTTCGTAGTCAATGAATTGAGGGTTATCCCGAGCGGCCAGACCGTACTGCAGTACAATATCCATACTGTCAAGACCCAACTGCAGGGATTCTGCCGGGGACTTTTGAACTGCTTCCATCATCTGCGCAATATCCCAGGATTCCAGATCGCCTGCCAGCGATTTGGAGACGAACAGAAAAGAAGGCAAAAAGCGCATGGATATGCCATAGAGAACACCGTCCGTTTCGCTTGCATCCCAAATAGCCGGCCAAAAATCGGAAGGATTCGTTATCAAATCATCAAGGGGTTCAAGATAACCGTTTTTAATACAACCGTCCATATTAATCAGCCAGTCATCCATTATATCAGGGCCTTTGCCTGATGAAATCTCCATTTGAAGCTGCTGACAATAGGCTTCCATGTCGCCGGACACAAAAGGGTTGATGACAGTAACACGGTATTTGTCACTCTGCCTGTTAAAAGCGGCGGTTACCCGCCCTAATAAATCGGATGAAACCAGTGTGATTACCTGCTTGTCCAACACCGCCGTACGTTCTAAATTCAGACAGATAAGCTTGTCTTCAAAATAAGCGATGATAAAAAAACCGTCGTCGCCATTTGCGCTGACCGTTAAAAGCTCCTGCAGGGTATATCCCATTTCCGAAAAGGAAAGCGCCTGTTCCAGAGGACTGTCTCCGTCCCCTGTCCAGATGCCGTTGAGAAACGGTTGGATACTTGCCAGAATGAATTCTCCCGTATCGGATTCGGTCAGAAGGGAATCGGAGTAGATATTAGAGTAGGTGTTTGATTCGACTTCCAGAGAATAAAGGCATGTTCCGTTTGGCTTATCCCAGACAGCCAGGTATCCTTCTTCGTCAGATCCATACCAAAGAGATTCCGAATCCCCGGAAATACAACCGTAAATTTCGTTTTGTAAATTCTGAGTCAGTACAGGCTGTAAATCCTTATTGTAAGAAGTGAAACTGCCGCTTGAAGCAGAACTGTCAGAGGAAATCACATAGATGGCATCGTCCACGGGATACACTGCATGCCGGTAAAAGTTTGTGCCGCTCAGATCAATCTGGTCCAGAGAATGAAAACTTCCATCGTTCCAGCTGTAGAAGGCAAGGCGATTGTCCGTCAGTAAAAAAAATATTCCGTCGCTGCCAACACCTGCAATGTATAAGATGGAGGGGATAACCGAATCGGCTGCCGCTTCATCGGTGGAAAAGACATGGTACTCCCACTGTTCATAGGGAGCATTCAGAATACCCAGACAGTAGCCGTCAGTTAAAAAGGGATCGTCCTCGGCTTTATTTGATGCGTTTAGAATGTCGTATAAAAAGTACAGCGTTCCATCCGCGCAGAAAGATGTTATAGGAGAAATAAGTTTCCCCTCATTTTCCGGATTGTTTTTAAAGGCTGCCCTGAGGTCAGGGACGGCTTTCTCCGTTGCCTTATAGTAACGCTGTTCAGAAGCCATTTCGCCGTCTGTATCTGCCGGAATGGCAGCTGAAGGCTGCTTAACGGATGTTGGAACAGATGTCTGATCTGAAGATCCGCATCCGGACAGCAGGAAAGCAGCAGTCAGCATGGCCGAAAATAAAATTATATAAAATCGTTTTTTCATGAAATATGTACCTACCTATATTTTCTTGCACACGATATATTTTAGCTTAACAAAGTATAAAAATAAAGAGCATTCATCCATTTTAAGCCAACACGGGCCGCAGGCCCTTGTCATAAGCGGAGAAACTGCCGTCCTGCTGCCCTATTTCCCGGAAATCCCCTTGATTATTATGCGGATACCCTTTACCACATCAACCATCTTTTGACTGATTAAATCCTCAGGCACCTCCAGGGAAACATCCTCCCGCATTACCGCCGTCACAGCCAGGTACTTCAGCATACTCAGCTTCTCGCCGTCCAGATGAACACCTGCCAGGGAAAGCTTTTCCTCCAGCATCTCCATTACAGCCGCAGGATCTTCCAGGCTGACGCTGACCTGGGCAGGTTCCTTAAGCCCCAGCTCCGCTTCCAATCCTTCCGCCTGCAGGAAAAAGTCCTTCCCCGCCCCCGTCTTCTCCCGCTCCATAAGCAACAGAATGCCAAAGCATTGCAGCCGGGACAGCTTTATATCCCGGACAGGCAGCCTGTAATGCCGCAGGTCACTCAGGTCAACCCCGAACATGTCCTCCGCCTGTTCCAGGGACATATACCGGTGATTCTCCCACACCGGAAATAAATAGTCCAGCGTCGTATTCTGCCCGCAGACATGCTCCCTCATGGCACTGTAGAGCATGGATCCGTTGACCACATCCAGGTCATCACTGAGACATACCTCTGTCAGGGGCTCCTTCTTCCCCTCCGGATAAATACCGGCAAAAATTATATCTCCGTCCACCCTGCCCTGTATAGTCAAATGACACAGCTCTCCGCCGGTCAGCCCCGTAACCTCCGCCAGGGTGTCGATGAGCAGATTTTGCCTTTTATTCAGCCGGCTTCTGTCTATCCTTACCTCCAGAATATAGTCCAGTTTTTGAAAGCCCAGGTGATCCGCCATATACCCCGCCTCTTTATAAAGCGGGTAGAACCGGATCACCAGCCCTGCCGCCACTGCCAGCAGCAGGAACAGAACTATCAGCAATATTTTCAGGCCCATATGCCTTTTCTTTTTTGTTTCACCCCGCTCCACAGTTCCCTCCCTTCCGCCCCATTGGCGGCACAAAACACGAAGCCTCCGTTTCGAAAGGATAGCGCTCCCTTTCTGTTTCCCTTCATATTACCATCATACCATACTTTCCCGGCCTTGTGAATGCCGGCATCCAGCTCCCGTATCCAGTCTGTTACGCACTGCCTTTCACAGCCATACTTCCCATGCCTGCGCGCTCATGGCCGTACCGTCCTATCTTTGCCATGCAGAATAAGATTGCGCACAGTATCATATGTGGGCTATAATAGATACATTACAGGAACGGAAGGAATAAAATGAAAAAGCGAACTCATTATATATTATTAGGCTTACTGCTGCTTATTATTGTCTTCTTAAGGGTTTTTCATCTTGGCAGAACCCCCCTTGGAATGCACATAGACGAGGCCGGGCTGGGACTGAATGCCTGGTCCATCGCCAATTACGCCACCGACCGCTACGGAAATTTCATGCCCGTATGCCCATCCAATTTTTATGGCGAGCAGAGTGCCTTTTATACGTATTTCTGCGCCCTGCTGGTTAAGCTCTTCGGGCTTAACCTCTACACACTGCGCCTGCCCGGAGCCGTCATGGGCGTTCTGGCCGTTGTCTTCGGCGCCCTGCTGATCCGGGAAAAGTGGGGTACAAAGGGCTTTTATGCCGGCCTGGTAATGCTGGGCATCTTTCCCTATTTCATTATGAACAGCCGCTTTGCCCTGGACTGCAACGCCATGCTGGGCTCTCTGACCATTGCCCTCTACTGCCTTGTGCGCCTGGTCAAAAAGGCGGAACGGGAGCCGGAACAGAAGCTGTACGGGCAGTTTGTGCTGACAGGCGTCCTTTTCGGCATCGTCCTCTATACTTACATTATTGCCGCTCTGGTAGTGGCCGTCTTCTTTATTTTCTTTGGCCTCTACTACCTTTTTTATAAAAAAGAGCACCGCCCCCTGCGCTTTCTGCAGCTTTTCTTTCTCGCTGCTCCCCTCTGCGTCATGGCAGTGCCCCTGATTCTGGTCGTATGTGTGAATTATTTTGGTCTGGAGCCTATCGTGACTCCCTTTTTCTCGGTACCCCGGATGATTACCAACCGTACCGGGGAGGTGACGTTTTCCCTCTCCGCACTGCCGGGCAAGCTCCGCGGTCTGCTCCACACCCTCACCTCAGACGGTATGTACGGATCTTCCGAAAAGTATTTCACCCTGTATCCCTGGAGCATACCTTTTGTCCTCGCAGGCTCTTTCCACACCCTCTGGCGGTCCGTTCAGAGCTTTCGCCGGCGCAGGATCACCACCGACTTTTGTATACTGCTTCTGACCTTTGCCGAGGTAATCATGTTCCTCCTGTGCGGGCAGTACAATTATCATATCAACGGCATTTTCGTGGCCCTGGCTTACTTCTGCGTCAGCGGCATCCTCCTGACCCTGCGTCTGATTAAAAAAGAATTTTTCCGGGTGTCGGTGTTTGGTATTCTCTTATATTTTTACTGGAATTCCTTCCTGGCCTTTACCGCAGATTATTTCCGCCCGGATATTACAATGGCCTTCCAGGTATTCGGCGGCGTGGACGCCGCTCTTGCCCTGCTTCCTGAGGAATATGCGTCCAGGGATATTTACATCCTGGACGAGGTAGGCGAATTCTATTTCCTGTCCAACCCCATTCCCCCTGAGGAATTCTCCGCCGCCTGTAATGAGCTGGGCTATATTACTGATTACGGCAGCCTGCATTTTTATCAGCCGGACTCCTACAGTACAAATGCAGTCTATCTATGCAACAGGGCCTCCGGCGCATACCATACGCTTTCCCAAATGAATGTCAACGGATGCAGGTACCGCGTTATCAAAACGAGGCACTATGCTGTATTCTACTGGGATGCCCGGTCAAATATTCCGCAGCAGTCCAAAGGTGTCCTATGGCCGCCTCAATATTGACCCTCCCGGCATACTCGTGCAGATGCGGCGGCAGGTACGGTATCTACCTGTACCGCAGAAGAACCCGCCTGACAATCACTGCCGCGGCCAGAAGCAGCAGCCCCGTGCCCAGAAGCCAGGCATTGGGAAGGTAATTTCCGCTCATCATGGCAAACAGATTCAGATTGCCCATTCTGGTCTGCATGGTCATATTAAAAAAATAATACAAAAACGGCAGCATAAATGCCATGGGAAGGTTATTTGTCACCGCCGCGGTCAATGTACCCAGAGAACCTAAAAATATCCCGTCGGCAATGGTTCCCAGAATGAGGTCAAAGCTTATTTCACATCCACACAGCACCATCATCCCTGTAAAGGCCAGCACCAGCACTATGATACCGACAATGGAATACCCTGCCCGTATCAGGTATACCCAGATCGGATCCACATATTTCGACGCCGTAATATCCTCGATCTCCCGGTTCTGCTCCGGCTGGAAAATCGGCACCAGCAAGACCATGCCGATGGTGGAAACCAGCATTTCCAACGGCTGAGCGGCAGCCCTGCCGTCAAGACCGGTAATGCCGAACAGAACCGGGGCCAGTGCCAGTATGATAACGCACAACAGGACTAACGGCAGAAAGTTATGCCGCAGATTCGCTATCGCAATCCGTCCCGGCTGTAAAGAGCCTTTTTGTTCTTTTACTGCCTCCAAGGTTACCCCTCCTTTTCTGTTCATATACGGCTGCTGCCGCCAGTACGAGAAGCATTGCGCTCCCCGCCATAAGCAGCCGGTTAGACGCAAGATTTCGCAGTCCGTCTAAAAATCCCTGCGTGTTTCTCAGGGTATTATGACGGGGCGACAGCCGAAAAAGTCCATAAGCCCCGTCAATGCCGGCAATTCCCGTATTCACATCAATAAACCACCACAGCCCCTGAATGGCTATGGCAATGGGCGTACCCGTCAGTACCGTGAAAAACATGCCCACAGCCACGGAGATCATAACCGAAGGCAGCAGCCATCCCAGCGTATATTTCAGGGGAGCCAGGTAATCCAGGGCCATTCCCTCATAGTACCTCCATATCGACATATTGGAGACATATGCCAGAACCAGAACCGGCAATACCACTGCCAGGCATACCGCCAGATAGCGAGCCAGTATCAGCTTCAGGGACGATACCCTGCGGGAATAGACCAAACTGCTGATTCCCGCCCGTGTATCCTTCAGACATAAGGATACCGCGGAAAACACCGGCAAAACCGACAGCATGATGCCCATATAATCACAGAAATAGCGGGCATATGCCCCGGTAAAACGGTCTTTGCTTTTACACAATTCATACTGCGCTGCCGCCTCTTCATAGGTGACAGGCACCCTTCCGAAATTTTTCAGATAAGTACGGCAATAGGAGGAACCGCCCCCGATAAGCTGATCCGCTATCTCCGCCTGCTCCAGGAATTCCTCATAGGTAATGTCCTCCCGCAAAGTGAGCCCATAGAGCGCGTCCCCGGACATTTCCCGAATCACGGAAGCCTCTATTCCCGTCAGTGCAGCCAGAACAGACGCCATTTCCTCTTTTTTGCCTTCACTTAACCTGACTTTTTTATAGAAACCAATGGGATACGCCGAGTAACCGTTCACCCTGTATTCCACAAGCAGGCGCTCAAACGCTGCCGGCATAATGACCTCCGGCACCTCCTTCGTATGCGTTCCGTATGCTCCTCCCGGTTCCGGACAGGTGATCGGCTCCTGCGAGAAATCCAGCACATCCTGACTGTTCGCAAACACAAATATCGCGAGTACCAAAACAAGAAAGACAAGGGAGCAGACCGTTTTTTTCAACTCTTTTATAAACAGCATCAGCGGTCACCTCCCGCCAAATCCGCCTTTACCCCGTTATGCCAGAGGTACAGCATATAGGCGTCCTCAATGTTCGGCTCACAGCTTACAGCCTCCGGGATATACTCGTCGGACAGGAAACGTATATGGGTTTTATCGCCCTGGGTGTGCATCCCCGTTATATTATATTTTTTCTTAAAGGCAGGAAGCTCGCACCTGTCCACTGCCCTGGTAAAAACCTTCCCTGCGGCGGTATCCAGCAGCCCGGACACGGTACCGCAGTAGAGGATGCTTCCCTCGTTTAAGATAGCCAGCTTCTCACAGGCAGCCTCAATGTCCCCCACGATATGGGTAGAAAGTATCACGATCCGTTCCTCCGCCACATCGCATAGCAGATTGCGGAAACGGATCCGCTCCTCCGGATCAAGCCCCGCAGTGGGCTCATCCACAATCAGGACCTTCGGATCGTTCAAAAGGGCCTGGGCAATGCCAAGTCTGCGCTTCATGCCGCCTGACAGCGCCTTTACCTTCTTATCTTTATGCTTCGTCAGATTCACCCTGTCCAGAAGCACCCCAATGCGTTCCCTGCGCTCCCTGGTCCCGATTCCGGACAGAACACCCAGATAATCCATGGCCTCCGCCACTCTCATAGAAGGATACATGGAAAAATCCTGGGGCAGATAACCGACAATCCTCCGAACCTCCTTTGCCCGCTCTATGGGTATGCCGCAGACAGTGATGCTTCCGCTCTTTTTCTGAAGCAGCGTCACCAGCGTTTTCATCAGTGTAGTCTTGCCGGCCCCGTTTCTCCCCAGCAGTCCGAACATTCCCTGTTCTATCGTCAGCGTTACATCCGACAATGCCTGCTTTCTCCCGTAGAATTTGTTTAATCCTCTGATTTCAATGGTATCTTCCATACAAGAGCTCCTTCCGTAAATCTATTTTGCTTTTCCCCTCCAGTATAAAAGATAGTTTTCAACTTTTTATCTACTCCACAGGAATTATGGAAAACAGCTCAGGAATCCTGTACCGGATTCCTCTCCGGTTACAGGATTCCTGAGCATCGAAAGGCCGCCGTCACTCTGGCCCCGTTGTCATTTGTGAGCTTCAGGCTGCCGCCGTGCCTCTCGCAGATGATCTTACAGATATTCAGACCAATTCCCAGATGTTCGCCCCAGGTCTCCTTCTCCGACCTGTAGAAGGGCTCTGCCCCCTTCACCAGACCTTCCGCCGAGAAACCCGGACCGTCATCCGCCACCGTAATCACAAAGAATCCTTCCTCCCTCCCCGCTTCCACCGTCACTGCCCGCCGGGCATACCCCACGGCATTGGCCAGCAGATTCTCATAGACCTGCATTACATTCTGCAGGTCTATCCTGACATCGGGAACACCCTGCAGTCGATTGTAAAACAGCAGCTTTCGCCCTTTCCCTGCGCAGACCGCCTCCGCTGTCACATTTAACTGCTCCAGAAGCTCTCCTACAGGAACCACATTCCGGCGGATTTCGATGTCCTCCAGCCGCTGCAGGTCATTCATGGTATTCACATAAGCCTCCAGCCTTGTAATATGCCGTTCCATCATTTCTGCCGTGGCAATGATCTTTTCTCCGGACATTCTGCCTGCATATTTCGCCAGCATTTCGCTCTGCCCTCTTAAAACGGTCAGCGGTGTCCTCAGATCATGGGCAAAGGCCGCATTCAAACGCTTCCGCTCTTCCATCTGCCGCCACATTTCCCGATTATTCTCCAGCAGCGCCGCCCTCATTTTCTCAAAGGACCGGCAAAGCTTTCCAAGTTCGTTCCGCTCCGTGACCTCCATGGAAAAATCCAACTGGTTATTAGAAATTTTCTCTGACGCATCCGCCAGAATTTCTAGGGTTTTCCCCAGCTTTTTCCGGTAAAAAAGCGTTGCACAGACCACAATACACAGGATTGACCACATTGGAATCGCAATAAACTGGGATAAGCTGATCAAATGATAGACCACATAATAATTCATGTTTTCCGTATTAATTTCAAGCTTTTCCCGGTAAATACCGTTTCCGGACGGATATAATTCGTACTTTAATCTGTAATCAAGCTGCAGATCATTTGTCATGTTACCGATAAGCCAGCTTCCGATCAACGCACACATCCCGCAAACTGCGAAATATTTAATAAAATCTCTTTTCAGGGAAGCTTCCCGGCGTTTTATTTTGCCCACTTATACCCCACCCCCCAAACCGTTTCAATATGCTGCCGGATACAGGCGGCAGTAAACTTGGAGCGGATACGCCGGATGTGCTCCGCCACCACGGAACAGTCTCCTTCCCTGTCATAGCCCCACACAAGCTCGTAGATTCTCTCCTTGTCAAATACCTGCCCTGCATGCCGGGATAACAGCTCAACAATGTCAAACTCCTTTTTGGCAAGGAGAAGCGGCTTCCCGTCATAATAGAGACTTCTGGCAGTATAATCTATTGCCAGCTTATCGTCAAAGCAAACCCTTACCGGCTCCCTTTGACGGCGCTCCCTTCTCAGATGCGCCGCCACCCTGGCCCCCAGCTCTTCCATGGAAAAGGGCTTTACAATGTAATCGTCCCCTCCGCTGCCAAAACCCTTTATCTTATCCCTTTCCTCTATTCTGGCTGTCAGGAACAGGATCGGGCAGGATACAAAATCCCGAATCCGCGAACAAACCTCCATGCCGTCCAGATCCGGCATGTTGACATCCAGTAAAATCAAATCCGGCTGCCCTTCCGCCTTTTCAACAGCTTCACGGCCGCTGAACGCAGTGATGGTATCATACCCGTTAAACTCAAAATAGTCTTTGAGCATGGATACTATATCCGCCTCATCGTCAACAATCAGAATCCTGTTTCTCATGCACACCTCCGGCCCTGTTGCTTTCAGTTAACTATTCTTTCTCATTCATTAGCTGCTGCAATTCTTCCTTGCTTGGAAGCACCGTTTGATATTTACTCGCAAATATCTGATTATTGTCTTTTGGCAAAGTCATTTCTACCACCGCATCTTTCTTATCTTTGCAGATAATAATGCCGATTGTTGGGTTTTCGTCCTCAAGTTTCACTTTTCTGTCGTAATAATTGACATACATCTGCATTTGCCCAATATCCTGATGCTTCAACTGGCCAACCTTTAAATCAAATAGTACAAAACATCTTAGCAAACGATTAAAAAATACCAGATCTACTCTGTAATGCTCCTCTTCAAATGTAAATCGCACCTGGCGTCCCACAAAAGTAAAGCCCCTACCCAATTCCAGCAAAAACATCTGCAGATTATCTATCAGGCGTTTTTCCAATTCAGTTTCTGAATAAGCAGATTCTTCTGGTAATCCGGTAAATTCCAGGACATAAGGATCTTTAAAAATGTCATCCGGTTTTTCAATCTGCTGCCCTTCCAAAGCAAGGCGCATTACCTCCTCCTTCTCTCTGCTTAATGCAAGCCTTTCATATAGAGAACTACCATATTGCCGCCCAAGTTCCTCCTTACTCCATCCATTTCTGTATGCCTCTATTTCATAGAAATGACGCTCTTCCTCATTGTTTATCCGCATCAGGATAAGGTAATGCGACCAGCTTAAGTAAAACCGCCTGCCCTCAGCAGTCATTGGAAGCTGCTCCGAATGCAAAAAAGCCGAGTTCGAAATCACATCTTTCGAATATATCACGTAAAACCGACGCATAAGTTTTAAATTTTCATAGGAAAACCCCCTTCCAAACTCTTCTGTCAACCGTTTGGATAACTCCTGAAGAATATATTTCCCGTAAGCTGCCCGCTCGCTGCCATTTTGCTCTTCATCTATAATCAACCGCCCAGCCTCATAATAGGAATAAACCATTGTCATATTTACAGCTATGCCCATTTTACGTTTTGCATCCCGAAACAGTTGCATAACCTGACCGAAAAATCTATCTCCGCTTTTCTTATCCTGCATTCTTGATACCTCCTTTTCCAATTCGGTAATTGATAATTACCGAATTCGCAAAATTACCCACTCAACAGACGAATTCCCAGCCGAGACGAATGGAAATGTTTATTTAAAAATACAATCCAAAACATCCATCTCGCCGGCAATTCCATAATCATAATCCCTTTCATGATGGTCATATTCCGACTCTGATGGTTCCAAATATCTTTCTATATACTCCTCAACATCTGATCTGTCTACGCTTATGTTACTTTTTGAAATTCGAATTCCATTTATCATATCCTGTGGAAGTTTTCCGATAATATCTTTACACAATATCTCAAATTCAAAATCACTAAAATTATTATAGCTATACATTTTGGCTCATATCCTTCAAACGCATCAGCGCTCGCCGCACACCTGAAAGATATAAAATATTAAGGGTTAAGATGAGAAGCCCTTATTTCGGGGCTTCTCATGCCTTCCTTAATCATACTACACCATTTTTACACCATTTCCGCTATGGTTGACATTTCTTCCTTAAGCGTTTCATCCAGCACATGGCAATATAAATCCATTGTCATCTGCAAAGAATTATGGCCTAACAATTTTTGCAAGGTCTTCGGATTCATGCCTTTCGCAATACAATTTGTCGCAAAGGTATGCCGCAGACAATGGGGCGTAAAACGCTTAAATTCCACGTCCGGGTGCTGTTTATTAATCTTATCCACCAAATAGTCAATCGATTCCCGAATGTTGGTATTATGAAGCGGCTTGTTCGTTTTGCTTGTAAATACCAGATTTTCAAGCCCTTGTCTTGGAGCGAAACGACTGCTTACCCTATCGTGCCATTTCTTTTGATTCAGCAACGTCTCTTTTACCAGCTTTGACATTGGGATATTTCTTTTACCAGCTTTGGTTTTTGGCGGGTGAAACTCATAAATCGCATCTCCATTGTTCGGTAAATAGCATAATATTTTTGTTACATGTATCATACCATTCCTAAAATCGACACAATCCCATGTCAATCCAATAATCTCACTTATTCGCATTCCCGTATGTAAGGCAACCACAAACAGCGGATATAACTGACCATCTTTAGATGCATCTAACAGCAACTTTATTTCATCTTCTGTAAGAACCCTCTTTTCTTCCTTTTCTGCATGATTGATTTTGGTATTGACCGACAATGCTACATTCTTATTCAATAAATCAGATTCCACTGCCCGATTCAGCATATCTACCAATACCGCTTTACAGTCTCTCCTGGAAGCATCTGTCTTCAAATCGTTGAAGGCATTCTGAATTATGACCAGATTCAAATTGGTAAGCTTCCTCCAACCCAGTTTTTCCCGCAATCTGTTATACTGAATAGTATATGTATGCTTTGTAGTATCCCGGCAATTCTTCTTACAGGTATCCATCCACAGATCAAACCATTCATCAAGTGTAACATTGCTGTCTACCACATTTAGCTGCCGTTCATCCTCGTATTGCTCGTCTCTAAGCTTTTTCGTAATTTCGTGCATTGTTTTTGCGTATACAGTCTGTCTTTTGCCGAATCTGTTGATAAACCTTGCCTGATACAGCCCATCTTTGCGTTGACTGATTCCTTTGCCCAGTTCCTTCCCTTTTAAAGATTTACCCATTTTACCTCCTTCCAATGTGGCAAACCAAAAGGGTGGATATACAGAAATAGTATACCACCCCTTTGGTATGGCTTCAATCCTCTTTTCGATTTTATCTGGATTCTCTGTCCAGCCACTTGTCCAGTTTGAACTTATCGGCATACCAACGATTTCCAATTTGTATGCCGAAACCATTATGACCTCGGACAAGCTCTCTTGCTTTTGTCTGGCCTATCCCCAGATATGTACAAATTTCTTTGATATTCAAGAGCTTTTTGTTGTACCCTGGGTTTGTTGTGATAGCACCCATCGATATCCCTCCTTTTCTCTAAATAATTCCTGTTTCAATAAATTGTTTCCAAAAACCGGCAAGTCTCACCACAACCTCGCAAACAGATTCCGCACACCAAAAGCTTTAATGTACATTAAATTCCTTTTTCTTTTTCAAATTATAATATATAATTGATGATACCTAAAAACTTTTGCTTCCCTAAATTCTGCTATCCTATTCCAAAAGCAAAGTAATTTCATGATAAATACACAAGAGGAATTACATAAAAACGCATACCCCCTAAGGCGCTAATCTGTTTTGTACGGTTCTTTTTGCCTAATTCCAAAACACATTTTGATTCCAATTCGTCCACAATATCCGATATATCTGCTTGTGGAAAATATACGGATAACTTATCACCTCGCAAGTAAAGGCTTTTATTATGTATGACTCCATCGTCTCGTTCTTTATCAAAAGTTTCTATACCCTGCGCAATAGACAATTGACCATCCTTATACAGCGCTTGGATAGTTTCCCAGTAACTCATAGATTCCACCTTTTTTAAAGCTTTCGGAGACACTTTCTCGTCTTGCTGCCTCACTAACGCTGTAAGTAAGTCACGAAAGGAAATCTGAAGCTGGATTGCATCCTTTTCTGACAAAAAATGCTTTTCGCAGCAATACTGTAACAACAACGCATAAGCAGTGTTAAAGAAAAAATGTGTCTCTTGTAACCGACGATGAATTCCAAAGTCAAGTTTCTGGTATTCACATACCCATGCTTTCAGTAGAGGCACGATTTCGCTATAATTTTCTACCAACCATCTAATGTAGAAATAATAAAAGGCTGATACCATTAGCGGACGGTCTTGAAAATCTTTAAACTTTCCTGCATCAGGCCGAGTCATCTCAACCGGCAGCATTCTCGCCGCATCCGATCCACTTCCGACAATATACTCTCCGGTAAATACGACCCCGCATTTCGGTAAACCTTCCAATAATTTATTTCCTTTCATTCGCGCCGGCATGGTTCCATCCGCAATATACCTTGCAACTTCTAAGAAAGTTTCTTCCTGTTTCCTACGTATTGATTTTGATCCTGCAGGGAATAAGTCATCCAAAACAATAGTATCATCATAGCTCTCTGATAGGATTTCCACTGCCGCTGCAATACTCGCATTCAATCTTAAAGGACTTGCAATACCACCGTCACGATTATACATTTGCGTTAGAAAAGCAGAAAACGTCGTCTTATTTGTTCCTGTCTCTCCATATAGAAAAACACAGACATTCGGTCTCTTACCTACTTCGACATACGCCTGATACATTAGGTAAATCAGTTTATGTGCCAATATAACCCTCCCAGCATCAGGACTAAGGCTAATGCAATCAAACATTTCGGCCACAGCTTCAGCTTCAGAAAGATTAGCATCTATATCCAAATGCTTTTCTACCTGTAAAATCTCAACCTCTGACTCAGATATTGTACTGGCTGGAGGCCTGATGGCCTCCAAACCAGTACAAAAAATAGCTTCTCCTTTAATCACGGACATCCCTGTATGACTTAGCTGGTAAATCGTCTTTTCAGGGGCATCTTTCATTGCTTTTTTCACAGCATTTGCTAAATAGCCCCTAAATTTGGCTTCTGGAATCTCTGGATTCAAACGGCATTTTACCTCTCTTTCCCACCAATGAGATTTTTGCACCTCTTCCATAGGGATATCTACTGCTGTCTCAGAATAATCATCATCAAATTCTAGCCGCACATGGACATAAGATTTGCTTCCTCCCTTACAGATATCCACTTTCTTGATGACGCACTCAACATGCAACTCAAAATTGCACAGCTTTTTGCCTGATTCATTTGTCAACATGCAAATGCCTTCTCCCTATTCCTATAGGCCTTGTATCGCCTGCCTGCATTCAAAAACAATGCCACCGTGCTGACAATCGACGCAAGCATTTCCACCACAGGCCTAAACGTCTCACATACTTCGGAAACCCAAGCCTTGAATCTGTTCCATCTGGTTTGTCTGGGCTTAGCCTCAGCAGATGAAGTATAGTCGGTATTAGGTATCTTGCCTTGCATACCGCTTAAAATGTTAATTGTGTCAGGCTTTATCACTGGATTCATTTATAGAACCTCCTCTTCTCTATGTCGTTTTCTTCTATCCCTACTGCTAACTAACTTTTTACAAACAATACATCATCAATTCAAAGCTCAAAAAGTTAAATACTAACAAATTCTGTGTTATCGCCCCCAAACGTGCTGGTATAGTGATTCCGTTCAACGTCACTACCGCAAATTAACCCCCTTTCTGAAGCTTCAATTTAGCCTTGTGTACAATTAAAACTTCTAAAAAATATTATTTGTCTCAAAATAGATTGTTGTATTGACTGTTGAACAGACATCTATTACACTAAGGATAGCACACTACCATTCAGTATGCAATCAGAAATAGATAGTTTTATTGGTATTTTATAACATTCTATTTTGTGCGTGTTACTACTATCTATAATTAAGGAGGATTTGTTTTGGCTTACGTCGGATTTAACCACAATGGATATGAATATTTCGATATCGGGAACTATATCCTATTCTCTTCAGACAACACACATGACTATTTATTTGAATATGTCGATAAGGATTTATCTCGCCTGCCTATATTGTATGAACAGTACACCTCTAAAAAGATGGATGTCAAAAATTTAGAATTAAGAGAATATGAGGATAATGATGAAGAGATTGATGCTATTAAAGAAATTTTAATAGCAGCACATCCCTATTACAGAATCGAATACAAAAAGGTTATAATAAATGCAATCGGAAAATATTTCAATTCTTTGCTAGTGTATTTAAACTACTATCAAAATGAATGGGATGAAGAATGGTATATTAAAAAAATCACTCATCTTATGCCTTCATCTTTAATAAAAGAGGGCGGTTATCCCGATGGCTCATCCCCTCTTGATTTTTATAATAAATATAGAGAATGGGTTGGAGAAAATATTTGTACTGGCACAGAAATAGAAGAAACCTTTATACTAAACATCCCCAAAGAAAAACCTTCCGGATTTTATGATGAAATATATACCCAGAGAACTATATGTAATCTGCTTTATTTCATATTAGATATTTCTGAGAAAAGTATGTGTTCTTTGACTCTACCTCAGCGCATATGGCTATATAATAATATATTTAATTTAGGCATAGAGCCATTAATATCTGCTACACATTGTTTTTTATTTCAATCTCCTGTTCTTTACTCAGCTGGACACGATTATTCCGAACAAGTAGACTATAATAGGAAAGTGCGTGATAAGTTCGACCCACTCTTTACCTTTAAAACATTGAACGTATGTCGCGATGGGATTCCTGCTGATATGAAAGAAACCTTTAAATCTGCAATAAATTTTGCAAAGGGAATTACTGCCTCAGGAATATATGAAAAATATGAAGTTGATAATCTAAAACAGTTATTACATCTGGAAGTATTATTTATGATTAATGCCAATATAATGATTAAAAAATGTAAAAACTGCGGAAAATACTTCATAGTAAACGATCGAAAGAAATCTTATTGTGACCGAGTTTATGAATCTGGAAAATCCTGTTCTTCTATTGGTCCAAGACGTTCCTTTCAAAAGAAAATGGAAGATGAACCTGCCTTGGCTTTATATAATCGCGCCTATAAGACTCACCATGCCCGTGTCAGAAACAAAAAAATGAGCATGGAAAATTTTAACTCATGGAGTAAAGATGCAAAAGATAGGCTGGAAAAAGTCAGAAAGGGAGAATTGGATATTGATATCTTCCAAAAATGGCTTAAAAACTAGGGCAATCATTTTATTAATGACTCCCCCGTATCTTGTTGCGCGGGGTTACATCTTGAGAGATTAAGGACTGTGCGGTAGTGTTTTTAATTTTGTGTCTTTGCCCTTCCACCTTATTCCAGAGGCCGGGTGTGGGCAGAGCCCACAAGCCCTTATAAATGCTGGGTTTCTGGTTGATTACAGTTGGTGAAAATCTGCCAAGGAGAAAATCTTAAGACACAAAAATATTTACACCCTCAGCTGTGCGTAAATCTTAAGCGATTATACCAATTATCTGGGGCTCAATATGCACTCTTTTTCACACACTCTGACATTATATCCCTATATATATCTTGAGATGAACAGCCCGAACAGGCTATCCAGTTTTCTAACACAGTAAAAGATTATAGACATCAACTAACATCTATACCGAACTCTACGAACATATGCCATTCTTCAAACCAGATTGACAAAAGGCCTCCATGGTACAGTGGTATCATACCACTGTACCATTCTATACCACCCCTTTTTGCATTTATCCTTTCATCGAAAATAAGCATATAAGTTTTTTAAATACTTTATCCCATGCCGTTTGCTTATCGTGACGGGCGACAGGTTTATTTTGGCAAAAGAATCCATGATTTTCATTATATTCCTGCAATTCACGGCTTTCTGGGCAAGATGGAGCGACTTCTTCTCCGGAATCAGCGTCAGAAGCCGAAGCATTCTCCTCCTCATAATGCTGTCAGTCGCCTCTTTACGAACAATCTCCACTGCTTTATCCTTTTTATAGAAATCTCCATAAGGAATTACATGTGAAAAAGTATCCATAAAAATATCCTGGCAATTCTTTGTCAGACTTTCAATCTGCCCTGCTATATCATCCGTATCAGTATAAGCCCGAACCGCCTTTGATTTTGTCAACTGCACCTCTGCCCGAAGAATCCCTCTCGCTTCTTTTAAAATCGCTTTCCGCCTCCTGCTGTTCCTATCTGTTCTTATTAACCGATGCTCAAACAGACTTTCTAAATCATAGATTCGGAATTGTATACCATTGCTATTTCCATCTAAACAGAAGCTTTCATCTGTCTCAAAACAGTCATAGCTTGATGGTGAAAATCCCTTAACTTTTCCTATCCTTTGCAAAACTTTCAAATATGCCAGCACATTTTCATGGGTTCCGACATCAATATCTGTTGCAAGTACCATCGCTGATAATACAAAATCATTCATCCGATACCGATATCCAAAATACTCTTCCATTCGCTTATCCAGTTTACAGACTGTCCGGATCACATCGCACTTCTCTTTCAAGTCCATGCTCAAGTCAATAATCACCCTTATTTTCTTCTTGTATTGGCTGTCTCGATAGATAACTGTAATTCCGCCCTGTACCAATGACCGGTCAACATATTCTTCGTCATTTTGTTCCAGATATTCTGACCGGTCACATTTCTTCGCCAGAACTTTATGAAATTTCTCACTGTCAAGCACCATAGAAAGCTCAAATGTGCAGTGTATGTACATAACATATACCTCCAAATTGTAAATATTATTTACAAAGCAGTTGCAGATGGATACACTTTTTACAGCATGGCATCCCATCATATATATTTTGTTTTCTTTCCACTGATCTTCAATGGTACACCGCGTATTTCTTTCTCCTTCCGACTCATGAACAGATTCGTTGGTAAGGTTATCAATAACAGATGTCAGTCAAGTGTATCGGCTCACTTCTTGCAATAATCAAAATCACAAATCATATTAGCCTGGCATAAGGGAAAATTAGAAAACAGATGCGCTGTGCAATTATGTCTGAGCAATCTCGCTCGGCCTACCGCCTGCTCCAGTTCACTCTCAATCATCCAGAGATGGATAGACCTTAGGCCTTCATCCTGAAAAGTTGTAAAGCGAAAACGATATCCGTTATGTACAACATTCTGTGCTGTCATCTCCGCATCCTCGTCAAATTCCAGGCCCATTGAAAAAGCTGCCAGCATATACAGAAACCTTGCATGGTATGGTGTTCCTATAACGAGAATGTCCTCACCTTCGAGTTCATTGCTCCCTTCCGTGTTCCCAAAATGCAGTGTCCCTATGTTTTCCTTCATAAAAGTTATGACATGGCTCTCTTCAATTCCGAAGTGTTGCATAAGCCTTTGGATTATGCCAGGATTATTCGCAAGACTGCTTCTGCTCATTGACTTTTGGGGATATTGATTCAATATACCCATGTTTTCAGCCTTTTTACATTCATAAAAATCCACCTTATCCTTCCCAAGGAACATATTGCATACTTTCTCATCTGCTGTAGCCGAAACCATAACATACTTTTCACCTGGGAAATTAGCACCTTTCAGGAATGTAAATACATCCTCATCAAGGTTCTCTTCCTTATCGCTCTGCCGGAAATAGAACCTCTCAGCCTGACAAAATGACAGTACATCAAATGGCACTTTCGGTATATCCTTATCATCCACATCCCACTCAAACCCTTCCACTTCTATACACGATTGTGTTTTCGATTCCTTCAGAAGTTTTTTTATTTTACTCGTCACCTCATAATCTTTCGTTTTCTTTTTCAGCTTTTTCAGCTGCCGTACTGTTATCTGCTCCTGATTCGGTATGACACTCTTAAAGATAATATCCTCGTCAATAATAATGGAATCAAATGCATCCAGATTATCCTTATCCATGTTCAGCAAATAGCGGTGTGTAGTGATGATACATCCCTCCCATGTCTTAGTCTTTTTCCGCTCTTCCATATATTTCCTTAGACAAAGAATATCTTCTTTATCCAATTTCCTATAAATATACCCATGTACAAAACGATGCTGCCCTCTTCTATACAGTTTCTGAATATGACTCCATATATCTTCTGGTATTTCATCAGCAATCTCTTCCAGGGACGGCGTCACCATTGTTTCTATGCCCCACCTCTTTGCTTTCTCATAAATCTCCCGCTTCAGCAGATTAGTAGGCACCGCAATTATAAAACGACTCTCCTTATTCTCTTTCATAAGCCTTAGATAACTATGTGATTTTCCCGCACCAACCTGAGCCTTAATGATATAGAACTTTTTGTCTGCAGCGAATAATGCCCTGTGAATGGCATCGTATACATCATCCTGCATCTCCTCCATAGAGCTGAACGCCTCATGGTTTTCAATTATCGGTTCCATGCTTCCACGTCCAGTATGCACTGTGGCAAGAATATTTCTTCCGTGGGAACACTCCTCATGATAGGGACAGTACTTTTCACAGCCTTCTGGTCTGTAATCATTCTGTATCATGTATAAAAGGTCAGCTTTCCACTTATCAGTCTTTTCATCAGCATATAACTCAGAATGTTTTGACCTGATTTCCATGAAATATTTTATTCCTGTCTCAACATCAATCAGATTGGTAGCGATACCGAATAATTCATCGTGTGACAGTTTTCTTTCTCCTGTCACAAAATCACCTAATAGTCTGCATCTATTACATATATTCTGCAAAATTGCGGATCTGTACGGTTTATGGTTTTTAACCTTTTTATCCGCAATGTTGACAGAAAAATCACTGGTGCCAAAATTTATTATGTAATATTTATTCGGGAAAATTTCGCCATTTGCCTTTATATTACTACATATAATAGTGCTTGGCGAATTTTTCCCATTTTTATCATAATTTTCTGCACCAGGTTCTTCTGTCGGATTATCTGTCTCAGGCGGGTAATCCGACACTTTTACATCCAACAACCCATTTTGATTCAATGCAATACCTGTTTCTTTAGCAAATCTCGCAATATGATTTTTGTAATGATTTGATTTATACTTCTCCTTCATGCAATAAGTATAGTTTCTAAACACTGATTCAATATTGATCTTTCCCAACTTTTCATCATAATAGAGTACCTCTTTCCCACCAAAATACAATTTTGACACATCTCTGTAACAGGATGAATCGGCTTCCGGGAACATCGTCCCCATAGCCATCTGCACAGCTTCGGCTACTCTCCTTTCCGTGATAGATACATCATTTAGAAATACTACCCTGAATTTATCATGGTTGCTGCTTGACAATGTATCATATGCAAAGAAAATAGGAAGCTCATAATCGTCAGCCCTTTTCCGTACTTCCTCAAATGATATCTTTTTATTCGGATCCTTGTTGTCAAAGTCAAGGGCAATCAGCTGCTGTTGTTCAAAATTTTCTTTATTCCTTTTGCCCTTCTTAAATGTGGCCGGGCTGAAAGTACACCCTTCCTGCCCTATACTGAATACTATCCTCCTCACATTTTTCGGGCTTAATATCTTAGCAGATCCGGCGAGCCTGTTGTTGATGTATCGAATTATATCACCAGATGGTTTTAATTTGAATTTTTGGTTGTCATAAGAAATTTTGATCTCATCCATGATTTTGCCTCCTATGGAATTAGCTTTTTATTTCCCTGTAGGAGATATTTACAAAAATAATTTGCAAATAAATAATCCAGAGTATCATTTTCTCTCAGCATTTACTGTTTGATTTTACAAAATATTTCCTCCACTTCCTGAACACTGGCATTATACCACTGCACCAAATCCGCAATTTCCGCTATCACCTAAAGCCTGGTCACTGGCAAACCACAAGAATGTAAAAAAACAGGACACCCTATGATAGGATTTCCTGTTTCTGAAGTCTCTTTATAATAGTTATCCACTTGCCGCTCTTCTGACATTCTTGACTGCAAGTTCAGAAGCAATAGCTATACATTATTTCCCAATCCTTACCTCTATATTGTCTGCAAATTCTGTTCTTTTTGGAGCTTTAATATCGTCTCTTTAGGAAGTCTGGAATATTTAACAAACATCATGATATCAGCTACCTCCTTCTCTTTACTGCTCAGGTACTCCCGCAGCACATTCCTGTCCTTACAGATGCGGATTGCCTCCAGGACAGCCTTCTGTGTCCTGCCATGAGCACTATCTGCTCGTTACACACTTTTGCAAATATATGACATACTGGTTGATGATATCTCCCTCTTCCCAGTCCTATATCATCTTCACTTTTACATCGATGCAGCTTTCCTTTCCCTCGAAGGACTCCTGTACCAGCTCGTATACGCCAGCCCTGTACATCTACCAGGAACATCTGCCAGCAGGTAAATGCTCCAGTGGCTGCCCCCATACCCCAGTTCCTCCGGATTACGCTAAAACAGGATTTCCTGTTACCCATTATTTTCTTGCATAGCCATAATCTCTTACAGCAGTTTTACGAATTCGCTCGGTTCGATTGCCTTAATCCTTGATGTTTTATAGTCATCCAGGTTTCTTGTAACGATATAGTCTGCCATCGCCTCGACCGCACACTCTTCCTGCAGACAGTCCTCGAAGTCCGAAAATATGTCATTTTCAACAGCAGAAATAATCTTTTCCTTATTTATTTCCGAGATGCGGAAGATATCGCACAGATTCCTTATGAGGCCACGCCTTTCTTTTGGAGAGTATCTTTTCCTCAGGATATAGAACAGGTTCGAGATACTATGGGCTGCCAGATAACCTGTGACCTCCCTCTCAGCACATTTCGACATAATCATCCTGGCATCATCGGCATAAGGTTCCCTGTCCATGAACACGTCCAGAACGATATTTGTGTCAACTAAGATTACCATATCTTTCCTCCCTCGCCTCCCGAAGCTCTTTTTCAGGGTCAAAATCCTCCGGCAGCCTCTTTTCCATGCCCATAATCTCTGCAAGGGCTGTCCGGGCCTTTTGTCTATCCTTTTCTTTATCTGCAGACATGGCCTCCAGATTCTGTAGGATATTGATCACATACAGCATGTTATCTTCCGGCATACGCTGTATCATCCTAATCGCCCTTTCTTTTATCTGTGTCATATCATGCCCTTCCTTTCCCCATGAGCCGCGATATATCTGTATCACTGTTCATGGTATCTGCCTGACGCTTCCAGTTCCAGCTTTTCTTTTATTATAATATGCATTCCTCCAAAATACAATCTGCCTTTTTGACGGTTTCTCTCATTAATGTCTCCTGCCCGTTGAATATTGAATGTATCCGTTATGCCATCTCTTCCCGCAGCTCCCTCTTGTACTTATAAAAGCTCTTCCTGGAAATTCCAGCCTGCCTCATGGTCTCCGCATCCGTCAGAGAGCCGCCAAATGATTTATTATGTTTACGGATAATCTCTTTTGCTGTCCTGGCCTTTCTCGTTTCATAGGACGCCCCTTTGGGCTGCCCGATCTGTTTCCCGTTGAGGCGTGCCGTTTCAATCCCCTCCCTGGTCCTCTGATGCAGGTCTGCCACCTCCTTCTCGGCCTGTTCAAAAGCCAGGCGTATCTGCTCCCTGGCAAGCTCCATCAGGTAACGGTTCACTCCCTTCAGAATCAGGTCCACCTTATCTCCGGTGAGTGCCACCTGGTTCATCATTGCCCTCTTATAAGTCTCCGTATTGATATGCGGCTCCTTCAGGAATACAAGGGACACATTCCTGTAGTACAATTCTTCATAGAGTCGAAAGCCTTCCTCTGCATCCCTGCTCATACGACTTACAGAGTCAAAGATTATGGTATCTTTAGGCTGTACTTTCCCCAAAAGCCTTTCCAATTCTTTTCTTCCCTGAAATTTTGTGCCGGTATAAACTTCCCTGACAATGACCGCATCCGGAAAAGCAGCCTTTATATTGCGCTCCTGCCTCATTATGTTCTGTCTGCCTGTAGAAATACGGCAGTATCCGTACTGTCTGCCCATTTTGTTTCCTCCATCATATATCTTGATTCCTGTGTAGTATTTCTGACGAACGGCAGATTCACTACCCTTTATCATCTCCTTATTCCGCCCATGTCATAGCATTTTTACTACTTTTTATCTGACGTTAAAATTACCACTATCTTCAATCATATCACTCTCCAAAATGAACACCCCACATCATCTACAACAAGACTCCTTCTGACTTAAGCATAGCACTCAACGAGCACTGTTCGCTCGCGGGAGTTAAAACCCCGCTGCTTGCGGCGGGGCATCAAGCTTGAAACGTCCCAGGAAGCGGGGATTTGACCCTTGCAGGAATAAAGAGGGCAAAACCTTCCTGTCCTGCCCTCTAATCTTCAGAACCGCCCTTCTGCATCTTACATCCTGCCCCTATAGCACTACAATCTCCTTCCTGGACAAATCATAGTAGTACAGACTGTCTGAAAGCACTTCTTCCGGTACCACATGGGTACGGTTCACTTCGTGGATCATCCATTTCAATGCCTCGGCCGAGTTTGTTCCATCATCCGGCAGGAGGATCGTTTCATGAACGGAGCTGGGAATAATAAACAGATTCCCTTCTTTTTCCGCGATCCCTTCCAGCACCCCTGGATACAGGATGCAGGCAGCCCCATGGAGCCTCGTCCTGTTACTCAGTATCTTCATGGGAGCAGCAATACCCTCTCCTGTTTCACTCCCGTCTGTAAAATCTCCGCCGCTCTGCCTTTCGCATTCCTCCAGTATTTCCCTCATTCCACTGCAGCTCCATGGATGAATTTCAGGTGTGTTCTCGTAAGCCGCCCGCTCCAGTTCCTCCACGTACACTCCCCACATCTCCATATGTGAATTATGTATCTGAATTGTCCCATTCCCTGTCTTCCTGTCGCAATAGTCATAATAAAAACACACTGCCAGATCAAGGAAGTCCACATGCGGCATCCCTTCCAGCATCTCTTCATTTCCTTTTCTCCTGATCAGCCTGTAGCATATCCTGTCCTTTACCTTTTCGTATGACATGAAAAACTCCATATCCATACTGCCTATTTCTCCCTCTTCTTTATAAACAGAGAGCAGTCTGCAGACAACCGCCTCAAATGGCATCCCTGACTCATAGGTTTCCAGAAAATACTCAAGGTAAATAATCGGAACCATCCTCTGGCCCTCTTCCTGAATCACCAGGCCATGCAGAATCACTCCATTATTCTTTCTCACCTCTCTGACTTCCGTGTGGAATTCCTCCCCAAGAGTCCCCTTCACTGCTGCACATATTTTCCCTGCAAAAGCATCCATAGTCATATCCTTCATTCCTCCTGTCACTGAAAGCAGAAAAGGAGCCCCGGATTTTCCCGGAAACTCCTTTTCCACCGTTTTTTAATAACCCCTCGTATCTCTGGCTTTACCCCTGTCTCATGTACTACGCTGCCGTTTCCGGTGTCCTCACTTTGGGTTTTGTCTGTTTCAACGCATTAATTGCCTTGCTGTAAATCTCAGGGGACATCTGGCTGAGGCTCTCAATCCCATAACGGTCCAACACCTCGCCCAGCGTTACCCCTGTCCTGTTCAGTTCCGCCATAAACACAAGTTCCTGCGTCCTGCTGACAGCGTTTTCTTTGCCACCGCTGCTTTCGGCATTATCCCCCGACGCTCCTGTTTGACCATCCGGCAGCCCCGCTTTCCGTCTTCCCGTCTGAGACAGCTCCTTCATGGAATTCTCTTTTGATCTGCCGGTTTTGCTGTTTCCGGCGCCCCTATGCTCCGTCCTGCGCCTGTCAGCTTCCTGATGGGTATTGTCATTCTGCTGCAGCGTATACACTACCTGCCCTTTGGAATCCACAATCTCCAGAGAGACAATCTCCCTGTTGTCATTAAAAGAGATCCATCTTACCGCAAACCGCTCACTGGAGACATATTTATCCCCTTTCTTCTGAAGGCCGGCTTTCCCTGCAGGAATCCAGATAAACGGTGCAGAATATAATTCTCTCCCAATCCCCCAGTTGAAGCAGGCTCTCTTAAAACTGTCGGAAGCCTGGGACTTCTCCTTCTCCGTAAATCCGGTTGTGCCCACATCCTGTTTCGAAATCCATTCGCCGGACTCCCTGTTAAGAACTTCTACCGTGCAGTAAAGATTTCCATCAATACACTGGTGGCCCCTCTTCCAGCCGAAAGCTCCGAAGGTCTCATCGAGTATGCGCTGGTCCACCCGGGCATCCTTATAAAGCAGCAGGCTCAATCCTTTTTCATTGATAACAGAAACCCGGCACTCAATCTCATCTGCCCTGAGCAGCCTTATCAAATCCTGTTCCATCCATCCCCTCCTACGCTGCCTTCACTTCAAAACGTCTGGAATGGGCGACCTTCGCATAATCCAAATAAATATCCGGCCTCTCTTCCTTAATCCGTTTCGTGTCAAGCCTTGTGGAATCCACATTTCCCCATGACACACGGAAACATTCACTGCTGGCGGATTCATTTTCTCCCATGAAAAGCTTCACTTCCTGTTCAATCTGTCTCTGCTCTTCCTGCAGGGCCGAAATGAAACCAAGGATTTCCTCACGCCGCCTTAATTTTTCATCAAATCCCACAAGTTCAATAGCACGGGCCTTTTGCGCCGTATGATAATACTGGGCCAACACCTCATCGCAGGCCTTGCTCCCATCCGGCGGCGGAATAACCCCCGGGATAACATAGTTGCTCCAAAAATCATTTTCCATTTCAACCAGTCTGTAAATCAATTCATCATCCCACTCCAGTTTCCGATAAATAAACTGCTTCCCCAGGATCACCGCTGCAATATACCATGTGCGCTTTCCCGTAACTGCCATATAATGGTAACACTGCATCACATAATGAAGCGGGATATTCCCGTCCTCCCATTTGTCCGCACTGTAGGCACTGGCAGTCTTGCATTCCAGCCCGGCATCCTCGCCCACTACCAGGCGGTCAACATCCGCAATCATATAGGGATGCTCCACGCTGCGGTACATATAATTGGATTTCCTGACCTTTAATCCCGTAGCCTCCATAAATCTCCTCGCCACATAGTCCTCCAGGTCATGGCCAATGCGGACAGCTTCGTTATCCAGCTCTTCCACTTCCTCGCAGGTCTTGTCCCGAAACACTTTCATAGCGCTGCTGTAGGGATTGACCCCGCAGATAGCCCCTGCATCGGAACCGCCAATCCCCGACTTTCTCAAGCGGAGCCATTCCATATTACTGACTCCTGATAATGGTATTTTTTTATACATAGCATTCTCCTTATTCTGTTTTTCCTCTCTGGCGCCATAAACCGCTTCCCTGACTCTGTATTGTGATGTACATTCCCTGCCGTTGCCAAAAGCACAAAAGGATTATTATAATTGAGAAGCGGCATATGGCCTGACCAGAATTTGATTATGATAGGCTTCCACCCCAGCAGCCAAACAACTCCCCCCGCCAGGATAGAAAGTTTTGACGACTGCTTAAGCTGCCTTCACCAGTTGATACGCCCTGTCGATAAGCGGATTGCCGTCAACAGTACGGGCAAACAGGTTTTCATTGTAGTTTACTGTCCTGCGCAGCGGGCTGCCATGCGTCGCAAAGTCCGAAACCGCATTCACAAAGCGGTATGCGTTATTCCCTATTTTCTGCAGGTCAGGTGCGTCATAATACCGCCTCATCATGTCCTCGCGCAGGCGGATTGTGTTCTTGCTCTGTATCTGGGTCGGCGTTTTCTCCATGGGCAGAAGCTGCTCAATGTATTCCCTTACCTGTGCATCCGTAAGCTTTTGCCTGCGGAGCTGCTCGAATTCAATTCCGAGGCAGTCCATATAATTTTCCGCCATGAAGAGGGTGTCCTTTGCCTCCTGTATCTTATCCTGGATATTACCTGTATGAATCATACTGAAGCTTCTCGATGCTGTATCCAGCGCCAGGTTCAGGGTATTGTTGCACACCACCCTTACCGGCGTAATGGCTACCTTGACGGAGCCGGAGCCGTCATGGGTATTGCTGAACACCAGATATGGACTGATCTTCTCTCCGGCAATGATATACTCTCTGGGAAGCCTTGCCAGCAGCCACACCTTCCGGCCCTCCTGCAGCGCCCCCGCCGTTTCATAACACACTCCCTTTCCAAGTAATTCGTCCGTAAAACTGAACGCATCCACGTTCTGTACCACTTTATAGCGGTCCGATACCACCCCCAGCACTTTCCCGTCGGAATTCCGCACATTTGCCCTGTAGCCATCTACAAGTTTACTGAAGTTCGTATAAATCGGCTCCTGCGTCACAATCCAATCAAGCCCTGCAAGCCTGATGGCATCCGCTGAGGTGGGGGCATCCTTAACAATAATCCCCAGACCGTGCCATGGCTTTTTTCTTACCGAGAACATTGTTTCTACATTTGCTGCCATTTTCTTCATCTCCTTTTTCATCTTTTTTTCCGGACATTGCAAAGGACCCTCCCCTGTGGGAGAGCCCTTTGCTTAAATGTCACTGTCTTCAAAGCTGTCACTCAATTGCAGTGTCCTTTCTGCTTCATCAATTGCCTTCGCCACGATCAACACTGCAGTTAATGCCAAAAACACTGCTTCGAAAATCTGCCTTTTTGTCATTTGCCATCACTCCTTTCCCTGTATGATATAAACAGAATATATCACCGGAACAGGAATATATGCGATCAGGAACAGCTTACACCATTCAAACCTTTTCACTCGTGCCTGATACCGTCTGCCTTAAAATTGTATAAGGGCTTCAAACGGCATATGATTTCAGCCGTATCTTCGATATTCATCACAATATCGTCCATTCCCTTATAAGCCATAGGGCATTCATCCAGCGTAGATGCGTTTACAGATGTTGAGAAAACTCCTGCTTCTGCCATCGTTTTCTCATACTCCTCCACGGAAAAAATGCTCTTTGCTTCTTTTCTCGAATGGCTCCTGCCGGCTCCGTGGGGTGCTGAATAATTCCAGTCGGGATTTCCCTTCCCTACGCAGATCAGGGAACCGTCCCTCATATTGATAGGAATTAAGAGCCTTTCTCCCTTCCTCGCTGAAACCGCCCCTTTTCTGATAATGTTGGATTCATGGTCAATGTAGTTATGTACCGTAGTAAAGCATCCTGTCGGCTTCAACCCATAATTCTCCGTAATAAGATACGCTATCATGTTTCGGTTTTCATCGGCAAATTCCTGACAAATCTTCATGTCATGGATATACTTCCTGCTGTACTCACCATACAGAAAGCTGTATTCATCCGGCACATCCGGAACCCTCTGACGGAAATTGCGATGAAGCTCTTTCAGAGCTTCCTGTATTTCACTCCTCCTGCCGGATGCCTTATATTCCGCCTTGATGCGTTCCTCTTCCTCCCACATCGCTTCCTTGCCCGTATGAAGTCCTACCGCTGTCTTTTGGTAGTAATCCGCAACCTGCTTTCCCAGCTGGCGGCTCCCTGTATGTATCACAAGGTACTTATTGTTTTCCTCATCTGCATCAATCTCAATAAAATGGTTGCCGCCCCCAAGGGTACCTATGGCCCGCTCAATTTTCCTGGTATCTTTCAGCTCACGGTAACAATTCATCTCCTGCAATCGCCCAAAACGCTGCAGACGCCCCTCGTGCACTTCCCTGCCTGACGGTACAAAACTGCGGATTACCCGGTCAAGCCTCTCGAAATCAATGTCCGCTTTCCCAAGCTCTACCGTCAGCATACCGCAGCCAATATCGACGCCTACAACGTTCGGAATGATTTTATCCCCCAGGTCAGCCGTAAACCCGATCACACAGCCTTTACCGGCATGGCAGTCCGGCATAATGCGCACCTTTGCCCTCTGAAAGGCTTCCAAATCAAGCAGCCCTCGAATCTGCTCGATACAGGCATCCTCCACCTGGTCTGTAAATATCCTGGCAGAATTATATTTCCCTTCTACGATTCTCATTGCACTCTCTCCCACTTCCCGTTATACCGCCAGCGGCGGCACAAATAATAATTAGAAAAAACTCTGCTCTTGCGATTCTACTTTATCCTTTTTTTAGAACTATATCAATTCTTTTCTGAACACTTCCTGCTGTGAGCCAAATTTTGATGGTAATCATACAGGAACTCATCCAATGACCCCTCTCCCTTTATAAGACGGCTGGCCGCCTGCAGTAGATTCCATTCCAATTCATCTTCCCACCGACCAATCTTTTCCAGTGACAAAAGGCATGGATGGCCATGGTACAGCTCACCGTCCTCATCCAGGAATTCCACTGTGAGACGGGTATTATCATAGGCAGGAGGAATGGTGCGCGCCCCATCAGCATTCCATTCCAAGTCGCGGATCCACTGCTCCTGACTCACCTGTACGATTGCCGGACGCGTATCCCCGACAATCCGGACAATGTCACCGATCTCAAAAGGACTCTGCAATGGGATATAGGCATCTTCAAAACGTGATGGATCCCCGCAGCTGAAGTTTATACTGACTTCTGATGCAAGAGAATAACATCCACAGTCAAGAAGTTCTCCATCCTTTGTATACCATGCACAGCCGCCCATAATATCCGGTTCATCGTCAGTACGGCAGTCTCCAGGTTTGTCCCAAAAGGCTTCCTTTTCAACCTTAAATGTTCCCTGGGATTCCTCCCTGCCATACGCTACCGCAGCCTCCAGCGTAGTAAAATACCGCCCCTGCCATTCCGTTTCCGTGCTATTGTCACCCGATTCACAAATGAAAAAGCACCTGCCATCGTTCTTTTCGAAGAGTTTTGTCGTCTCCCGCTCTGCATCAAGCCGCTCATATATCTGCGTCTGCAGGATCCTGTCTGCAGTCTTATCAGCAATCTCCTTAAGCCCCTCCAGTATCTCTGCCTTCGGCAAAGGGAAAACTGAGTTCCACAAAATAGTTGCCTGTTCAGAATCAGTAAATGAAATCCCCTTCTCTCGATAATAATTCCACATATAATCAGACATTGGAAGCTTGACCATACTTGTAGCCCTCCCTCAATTTTTTGCAGCGGCGCCTTTCTGTATCAGTTTATTTTCCACTGGTCAACCGGTATCTCTTAAGCATATCAAAGAATGTGGAAATACATCCCCCATCGCGATATATATTCCTTGCGCACAGCAAGAGCGTATCGGCGGAACCGTTTGTCCAGTCCTCTGCCCTGGGCTCATACCGCTCCAGGTCAAGCGGGATTGCACTGTCCAAGAAATCAAAAGTTCCGTCTTCACACAGAACTGCCACACTGACACAAAGGTCCTGAAAATCCACACAGGCATCTCCGTTCTTAACACGATCCAGATGCCGTGCCAAATGCTTCTGCCATTCCTCCCGGTCTTCCTCTACGATACCGAAATACTCCTGTCCATCAGCGCCTTTGCACTTGACAATATCACCCCTTTCAAATGGGTTGGGTATCTCGATGATGGCCTCATCAAAACGTTTATTGTCGAAATCAGACATTTCTTCATTGTTCCAGAGGCAGACTGCCTCCCCCTCCCTGTCGAACCGAATCCCTGCAATTGAAGAATGGCTGCAAGTACCATCCTCAAATACAGCCACTCCATCAACAAGATACTTTTCAATTTCAAATGGCCGCTTTTCCTTTTTTCCATATACGAGTGCTGCTTCCCAGTCAAAGAAATATCCGCTGGTAAGATATTCACCATCCCAAAAGCCGCCGTCTTCCCTTACCTTCAGCACATAGATACAGCGCCGGCCGCCGTTCTGTCTGAAATTCTGGAATCCACGCTCCAACTCTCCCAGATATTCCGCAATCTGACCTTTAAGGACCTGGTCTGTTGTCCGATCCCCTAATATCTGCAGGAATGCATATTCGTCCTTCAGCAGCAGCCCTCTGTGGTACAGCAGGGCCGCCTTTTGAAAATCTGTGAATGTCCATTCCGTTTCACGGACATATTCCCTCACTGTTTCGGACGGGATCAACAGCTCCAGCTCTTCGGTGTCATTTTTCCCCGTTTTCACATCAGTCTCCATTACGTTCCTCCCCTCGTTGATGATATTTTTCGCAGTATAGCCCATTTAAGCGGGATACGCTGCCTAATCTCTGTATTTTGTTTTTTCTATCCGATGTTGCGGGAGTTTCTCCAGGCGATTCCGAAACAACAAACCTATTCTGCCATTATCATACGGCATATACTGCTCCCTATAGCATCCATATCATATCTGCATTTCACCATTTCACTGGCATAAAGCAGAGTATTCCAAAACCCTTCACTGTAATGTTCATTATGCTCAATTTTTTCCATAAGGAACGGCCTTCTATAAACGACAGAAAGGTCATTATGATAGTCCTTGTTATAAATGAATGATTTGCTATGGCGCGAATGTGGAAAAGAATTGTAGCAATCCAACACAGGAATGCGGTTGTCCTCATAGTCCAACATAAATTTCACCCTGTCACCATATTGGCTTTTTGCAGCTTCATATTTTTTATGGAAGACATCCCTATCCGCTAATACAATCAACGGATGTGTGTGCTCCGGACTCATAACAATATCTCCACGCTCAAAAGGGCAGTCAATCTTCATGAATATGTTATCGAACCGGCATTCAAAGGGTTCATGCTCATCGGGATTATAATCATCTTCATATTCCGATGAGCTGTAATCGATTATTTCTCTATCAGCATTATATTCGAATTTCGCGGGAAACAAGTTTAGTTCAATTTCATAATCGTCGATTACTAACTCTTTCGATATTTTATAATCACCAAGCATATCCTGGTCTGCATATATCATAGCTTTCTCTATTGACCTAAAAATTCTATGATATTTACGGCCGCTGTACTTATCTTCAATTTCTATAATATAAATATATTGATTATTCTCATTTTGCATGAACTTGGCGTAAACCCCGGATTCATAATCTATCATCATTCTTATATCTTTATTCAGTTCTTCATCATCCGATTTCTCCAAAATCTCTTTGAGGCAGTCAATGCGTTTCAATAGTCCCGGAGTACCACGGTAGCAAAAATGCGCCTGTTCTTTCCACGAGAACATGTACCCTGTTTCCTCATAATATTTTAATACGCTTTCTGAAATTGGCAATTTAACCATATAAAATCCCCTTTCCTTTTATCAACCTTCCACTTTTTCGATGCTTCATTTCAATCTACAGTCCACCAATAATCAAATATTTTTTTATAAAAGCCTCCGTTATGAATATCTCCCTTATACCTGCGAACTTTACGATTTGATATATCTCTCCACTCCTTGAAACGACTGCCCCTCCAGTACCTCCGATAGTACGGCTTCTCTAGCAGATCACCATTTGCATTTTCATCCATATATACTGCTCCACTATACATGCAATTTTTACAATTTTCCCGTCGCAGCTCCCCCATGATCGCAATTTCTTTAAGATGCCTCTTATATTTTCTTTTTCTTCTCCATGCATTCAACCTCTTCTTCCTGGAGTATCTCCTGACCTCCGATACCTTCTGATAAGCATCTTGACACTCTCCATCCAGACAAGGTATTCCACCAATTTTTTCACAGAAAAGTTTCTCTGGATTCCAGTCCTCCACTCTGTCAGAAATTTCTGCAAAACCATGACACTCAGATGTCTTTTCAACAACCCTCTCCCCGACATAAGGGCATTCCCTACAGTTTTTGATATACATCGCTTCAATTTTCTGCATTATCATGCTTTTCCGGCAGTCCACTTTGGAATCGTTGGAACCGCTCAAATGCTTGATAGCCGTTCGCCTGGCAGTCAGGGCAGGGATTGACCAAGGTATGTACCAGCCCGAGCGTGTAAGGGCACTCCGGGCATGGCGGCTTTATCCGGTAGATTAACTCCTTTCTCTTCATCTTGACTTCCTCCTAATTCCTTGCAGATGTCCAAGCTTTTCACAGCTCCCAGACATCCGTATCATTTTGTCCATACCCATCTATCCGGTAAGATTCCACTATGCCATCAGGCGTGAACTTGTACCAAGTCTCATCGGTGTGTGTATCACCTAAGTAACGGCTAAGCACAAACAACGCTGCATGCTCATCCGAAACTTCATGGCACCTCTTTACAGTGCAAATATAGTCTATACTCGCTGATCCGATGCCTCCACGTGTCTTTGCCGCAATACAAATATTCTGCCAACGCTCCACAAGCTCATCACTCCCGGAACGATACCTGGCAGACACTTCCGTTACCTTACGGACTCCGTTTTCCCAAGACAGCTCCATTATACTACCGACGACAGTCCGTCCGGCAGCCCTCTCCCTGGCCTCTTCAATATGCCTGACACGGTATCTGGTTATTATGTCCTGACTCGCCGGTATTCTCTGCATATATTGCATAAAGTCACTGTCCTTATACAGGCACTCAGCAATCCGCACAGTATAGCATCCCATGGTGAACACGACTGCCGTTATCTCCCCCTCAAACAGCTCTTCCTCTTCAAGCTCCCGTTCTCCTTCCGCTTCTTCCCAGGTGCCTGTAATCACAATGCTATTCCCCAAATGAGCATGAAGAACTTCCATGGCCGAATCCTTATTCTGCTTATAAATGCTCCGAAGGATTCTATCTATTGAGAAAGTGATTTTTTCCTTTTCAGCCCTGAACTTTGAGAGTACGTTACCAGCTGCCCGTTCTGCTATATCTCTGTTGTCCTTCCTGGAAGTGTCTCTGCAGGGAAAGTCTGCTTCCTTTTGGAAAGCCGTCAGCAGGACGGAGACAGCCGTATATACGGTATGGATTCCATCCGTATCAGCGTTGTAGCCATATGCCTGCTCCGCCATTATCCCTATCTTCCCGGCTTCCGCCTCTGCATCCATATTCCCGCCAAAGAATATGAATTCCCACTCGTACTTTTGCTTCCGGTATATAATGCGCTTCCGGATCATTTCTTCCGTATAGCCCCGACTGGCATTGTCGCGGCCGCCCGCAATAATGATAAACACTACTTTATCTGAACGGAAATTTTCCCTTGTACCGTGCCTTACCCGCCGGAATTTATGCATGGACATGCCTATGGCATCCAACAGGGCTGTACCACCTCTTACTTCGTAGTCCTCTCTGCCCAGTGGCGCTGCGGCCTGGATAGTGGTTCTGTCATGGAACAGCTCGTACCTGTCATCAAACAGCACTGTCGTGATAAGCGCCTCCCCCTCCATGCCCTGCTGCTGTCCGAGCATGGAATTGAACTCCTTTACCATGGCGTCCTCAAGACCGCGCATTGCCTTGCTTTTGTCAATAATGAAAATAATTTCCGTTAGTCTCCTATCCATAGAATGGCTCTCCTCTCTTTTAATGGATTCAATTAGGCGTTTGCGAAACGCCACAGCCCGCATAGAATCAGGCTTTTTTCTTAGATAAAATAGAACAACTCCTCACAGGTTTATGGTATAATTGAGATGTCAAGTAACAATCTACCATATCCACCTGAAAGGAGTTGTACCTATATGTTACCATACAATCAGCTTTCTTTGGAAGATATTTTTTCAGATTGCCAGGAAATTTATGAATCCAATAAACCCAGGTTCCTGTCTCTCTTACAACACCATATTGACCTTGATGAACTTGTCCCCGCCTCCTTCCGGAAGCATTTTTATGCGCAGACGGGAAGATCACGTATCTATCCTTTAAACGCTTTTTTATGGGCTCTCATCATCCAACGCATTTTTTCCATCCCCACCGATTCCCTGCTCCTTGTCTTCCTTTAGTATTCACGCCATCTCCGCGAATTCTGCGGCTTCGGCAAGGTCCCTGACGCTTCTAAGATCACACGGTTCAAGCAAGCCTTCCTTGATGATATCCAGATACTCCTTTTATAAGCTTTCATATGATAAAAGAATATCTACGTGAAAACCTTTTGTATGATGTCAGCAACCGGTATCACCTAACCTGCCTTAATGCACCGATTATATAGAGAAATGTCTGCCTCAGGATCGCTCCCCTCCCGGCAGACATTTGATACTTCTACTCCTAAGATATTTTACCCTCTTTGTCACTTTAATTATCATGCATATCCTATGACACAAAAACTCTAAATAGAACTCTTCTTTTTCCCATGTACCACCTGCGCAACTTTTTAGCCCTTCGTAATTGTTGGAACCGCTCAAAGGTTTGATAACCGGTTGCCTTGCAGGCAAGACAGGGGTTGACCAAGGTATGTACTTGCCCCAATGTATAAGGACACCGGGGACATGGCGGCTTTATCCGATAAACCAATTTTTTGATATTCATCTTGTCACCTCCTCCAAAATTTTGTCTTTCCCCTCCACTTTAGCCTTCTTCCATTCTGCCGAGAACTCTACATTACGCACAAGTTCATATACCTGAACCACCACATACTAGGCGATCCTCATCAGCTACCCATGTACCAAGACCTCCTGTGCAGCCACATTCAACTTTACCGTTCCTACTATTCCAACAACATTCTTCATGTTTTATTTTCTTTGCCCTAAATATTCCCTCTCTTTCCGCATATAATATGATGATGTCAGTCATTGGCCATATTAAAGCGAATATTTTAGCAGCATCAAGAAACTATATTGGCATATTGATGCACCTTTTTTTCGCAAAACCAATTATAGAGAAAATAATTCTCCAAGTCAATATATTTAAAGAATTATTTTTTCTATATATGCAATAGGCATAGAATACAATGGCGTTAAAGAATGATATAGGATAATGTAATAATTCTTTCGGCAGAGATTAGTACAACTACAAAATCAAAAGGGTGTATCTGCAAGAGATATGAGTTTATCATTAGGACAAAGCGAAAGTAATATCAATAAAATTGAAAATGGAAAAGCTTTCCCCATATGGCAATCACCTGAATGATGACATACGGGAACTTTATCTAGGGCCTCTCTCAATCAGCCGCATTTCTGTCAGCAAAATGTTTTTCTCTCTGTTGTTTGCTCCCTATAGCCATCTTCTGTTTTATGGCACACAATACCTTTGTTTATATACCTTGCCTAGGTTTGGCCAAACAGATTTAATCCAACAATTTTCACAGATTCATGCTCTGCGATAACATGCGACAAAATTCTGCCTTCTCGCTTAATCTTAATGCCAAATTTATAGCAGTTCCTACTATTCTTTCCAGTACATTCTTAAAATGCTGCTTTTTTCTGTCTTTTTAAAACACCTATTAAGCTTTTTACTATGAGCAGCACCAGCTTGGCATCTTGTAATTTTGCAAATCCAAAGCCTATTTCGCTATCGTCTACCATAATATGATAACGTCCACTTAGCTCGACAGAAACGGATTCAACTTTCTGATAGGCAACTCTCCTTTGTACATAAAGTTTACGTTTGCTGTATATGGCCCGTGTTGTAAATAATACTCCCTCCTTCGCACTGCCCATTAATGTCACATCTTGAATCAACAATGGAATCTCTTCTTTCTGCAAAGCTGAGTATGCCAACGCTCCCTTCAGCTTTTTCCCAAATTGGGGAGAGTCAAATGAATAAACTGATAAAATATTTACTTGTTCTTCCTCGAGCAATGCTTTCATTTTCTTACAGAACTCCGCCATCGCCCTCATAAATTCATCCCTATCCTCTTCACAATCTATAGCATCTACCTGCATACGGAATTCTAATGCAGCCAGAGCGACTATAGCATCCCTATTTCCTTTTGCAGCCGCCTTGGAATATAATTCCCTAGCTTTGGCAATATCTTGTGGCAAATTGTTTCCTATGTCATATATTTCACCCAATTTATACATAGCGGCATCAATGTTTTGCTCTGCTGATAATGTAAGCCATTGAACTGCGATTTCAAAATTTGACTTCTCTACAGATACATCGGCTTCTGTAGCGCCTAGTCCTTCTTTTGAAGGCCCTCCGACTTTTCCTGTCAGGTATTGCATGGCAAGTTCATATTGCGCTTCCGCATGTCCCTGCTTTGCTGCTTTGCCATACCATTTCGTTGCATATTTCTCCCTTACCGATTCACTTCTCGCCGCAGCAGCGGCATGATCATCTATATCTTTCCTGCTCTTAGGCAGCTCAATTTCGACTTTTCCATCCTGATACATCTTGGCGAGCTGATACTGGGCATCCACATGACCTTGTTCTGCTGCTTTCTTGAAGTACTCAAAGGCATTTCCCATTACACCCCCATCCAGGCACTCTTTTCCCCTCTTATAGCTATGCTCTATTTCCTGTTGTAAGCGGACAGATGAATTATCTGTTTTTTCATTCGAGGCAGTAATGTTCTTCTTTCCGCTATCTTCTATTTTTGCTCCGCATTCTGTACAGAAGTTTGAACCCGCTATCATCTTATTTCCACAGTTTCGGCAGAATACATCATCATTATTCCTTGTCTTAGCTCCACATCTACAGCAAAATCTGGCGCTGTCTGGCAATTCGTTGCCGCAATTGACACAAAACATTCTACACCTCCAAATATAGATTGGCCCAAACTACTACTTTCGTTTATCGTCCTTCGACAGGAAACAGGAACACGAGGCATCATAACCTTTGCTTATTAGCTCATCCCTCTCCCTTTTCGTCTGTAGATAGCAACCAAGACATGCTAACGGAAACATAAATGGCAAAAGGTTTGTGAGCGAAAATTCGTCAAACAACTCCCAGATACATAACATGAATAGCGCAATCGCGCCTACCAGAGACCTCCTAACTATTCTTTCCTTCGTATGAATCAGATTATCAATGTCAGGGAACTTGAACCCACATTCCATACAGATAAAAATCGTATTGTTTTCTGATGAAACCCTTGCTTTTTTTCCCAGTGCACCACATAGCAGCCCTAACGGGCCGAACAACAGCCACCCCAAGCACCCTCTTCCGACCCGGTAGCCCCCTTGCACATTAGTTTCTGTCAATGCTTGTATTTTCTCTGATTTACATTTCGGGCAATGTATCTTTGAATCGGCTGATGTTTCCATCTCTGGCAGATTATCCCTTAACGGTGCCTGTAGCATATGCATCTCTGCTGACTCTGTTTCTTGACTGTCCTTTTGTCCCACTATAGGTTCACCACAATTAACACAAAATTTGCTGTCCTCCGAATTTTGCGCTCCACATTTGATACAGAGCATAACAAGACCCCTCCTCTAAAAAATTTTTGTTAGATATTGTAATATGTACCTTACTGCCATACAATTAATGGTCGCTAAAGATCCACCTCCAATGATTCCTGTAACAAGCCTCCGAAAATTTGTAGATGCGCATAAACCAATATATTGCACAAGCCAGTCACAGAACATCATAGAGCAGCCTATCATACAAAGCCTCAAGGGCAGCCTGTATACAAAGAATAGGCTATACGCTATAATCTTTCCAATTAATACCCCCGTACATCTGGCACATACTGGAAACTGTCTTCCTTTTATGAATAAACTCCGTTCCGGCATTTGGTGGCAACCGCTACTCTGCCCAAGCCTCATTAATTGCTCATATGCAAAGAATTTCATTATATTCAAATACCCCTCCCAACAACACTATCATCATTCAGCTTCGTTCTCTTTCCGCCTCTTGCTCAGTATCCCTTCAATCACCCTGGCCGAATATCCTCCTGCCCGTGCAATTTTAGCACGCTCCCTCCTATCCGACTCATTTTTGGCAAGATCAGCGATGAATTCTGGGCGGTACAGCCTCATAGGGCAGTCTATCTTGTCGCCATGGTAGTGCGTGAACAGCTTCAGCATGGCATCACGCCCTACAAGTTCGAAAAGCTCCAGGTAGCTGTCGTTCAGGGCATCCGCCTCTTTTCCATCGACCTGGAATGCATCGTAGACGATCCCGTCATTGATGTTATTGAAGTCAAGCTTAATCACCTTATCACCCCCTGTGCCAAAGTTTAGCATAGTGTAACAGCATATTTCCAATCGTAACTACATGTTTTTTATGCACCACAAAATGTATCCGATTCTGCCTGCATAAAATACACCCCTTTATGCATAGCGGAATATGGCCTAGTTCGTGTTGCATGCCCATCCTCATATCGCCAGGACCATATGCTGCAGACTTATCTTTTGATGGGCTTCCTTCCTAGAATCCAACTCCAGCCCAATGGGCCTTCTGCAGCAACCAGCAGTTGCAGGGAGAATATCCCTGGATGCACATCTGCACCATCCTGTTGCAGGCATGCAACCCTTTCCTGGAGACAGCCGTCCAGAATGTCCTGTCTGCAGCACATCTCTTGCATCCAGTAGCAAAAATGCAGCAGGCGCCCATCAAGGATGCCGCTACATTGCTGCTGGTATTTCCATATGTACCCCTATCCGATGTAATCGAGGATTCCCCGCAGTTCCTCCGGTAGCTCCCCACAGGCTTCCGGCAGCACAGCGCCATCAGCCGTGCTCCCTGCCCGTGGCCTTGGAACACCTACGGCCCCGATCCCGGCCAGGAGCGCACCCGCTAGCTTCATGCCCTGCGACTGCATCTCCTCCCGAACGGCCTCTAGCATCTGGACATGAAACTCCTGTCTGTCCGCAATCCTGATGGTTAGGTCGAAATACTCCTCAAGCGCCCTCTTCACATAGGCCGCCAAGGATGCCGTGTCCTCTGCCCCTTCTGCCAGCTTTCGGTACAGCTCCCTGTCAGACATGTCGGCCATGTTGAACCGGATGGTCACGGCCCTCTGCTCCCCGGCCATTATGCCGCCCCCTTCCCTACGATCTGCCTAGCAAGGAACTCATACCCCTTTGCATTGGCACACAGATCACAGTCATAAGCCGTATGGCTCCGATATTTACCGGCATAGTCACGGGCAATCAAAGCTCCGCCGCCTACATAAATGATGTTGAGGTAGTCCATGCTATAGCCCCTTTCTGTAAGCTCCAGTTCCAGGGAGCACATTTTCTCTCGCAGCATACTGCGGATCAGCTCTGCGTAAGCCCCGGGAAGATTACTGTCTTCTTTCAAAGCAATCTTCATAATCTCCTGCTCCGGCAGATCCTTTCCTGACTGTACCTTCATCTCGCGCTGGATCTCTTTTATCCATTTGACCATAGCTTTTTCAATTGTAATTGATCTGCTCTCTACCGGCAGCCCGTTTTGCACATACACTACATCCGTAGTTTTACTTCCAATATCCACAATCAGATAGTCTCCTTTCATGTTCCCCAGCCTTGTAGCAATAGCGGAATAACACTGAGGACAGACAATCACCTTTCCGATCTCAACCGTATAGTCTTCTCCCTCATACGAAAACTCCAGACGGTTCTGACGAGCGTAATAGTCAATCAATTTCGGCTTATCCCTGCCATAATTTGAAAAGGGAAGGCCAACCGCAAGCACCACCTCTGCCTTATGAAGTCCTGCGCCCCTAAGCTCCATAGCCATGGCTGCCATAGTACGCAGCCTCGCATCATCATCCGAAACCTTATCCTCCGTAATAGCCGCCCGTCCTTCGCCAACCTTAAAGTATTCCCCATCATAAAACAGCGACCGTTCTATCAGTGTCGGTTCTGCCGTTCCCAGCATATGTATGCCGTTATCAAATACATGGTTCGCCGTCTTTCCAAGCTGATAGCCGTCGTCGAACCCAATGATATACTTTCCTTCCTGTAATTTTATCATCTTTCTTCCCCACTTTCTTCCTGTCTGTAGAAATATTTTTTCTCCCGCGTGGCATTATCCCTGATAACCACCTTCGGATATTTTTTCAACAGCTCATCCTTTCTACTACAATGTATTTATGGTTAATACCCCTTACAGCCAGTAAGGAATTACCCATCTTGTTGCTTA
>ERZ777011.583-NODE-583-length-54470-cov-71.244161_pt1 | contig 54470 bp, 52 predicted proteins | sample MGYA00374964_ERZ777011 | MGnify/ENA primary metagenome ERZ777011 (study PRJEB29310, sample SAMD00008975) | mouse gut metagenome | study: EMG produced TPA metagenomics assembly of the Metagenome analysis of fecal microbiota from mouse which was promoted...
GATGATAAGCTTACCGACCTTGCAAAACAGGTTAAGGAACTTGTCGAACAGCAAGCATCTGTTATTGACTGGGCTAATCGTGGCGATATTCGTGACACCTTGAAGATGAACATCATTATTCTTCTATCGAGCGCAGGTTATCCTCCAATCATACACGACGAAGTATTCAAAGAAATTCTGGAACAAGCCGAGAATTTCAAGCGTCACTCGCCATCGCGTCCATACTCTACTTTCACCAATGATTCATTCACAATAGCAGCAGAACCTTAATATGACACAATTAAAGCATACACTCTTTTTTCTGATAATCCTCTGTCTAATATTCCTCGGATTATCTTATGCTATCTCTATAAATATGGAGATGGGCTTTTGTGCTGTTAATTCTGCATTCATATCTAATAACTTTTTATTCACTTGTTTTAGTGGCGCTTTTGCAAGTATTTTGGTATTGATAGCCACCGAAGCATATCGGTTCGTTCAAACAAAAAAGGCTTTAGAACAATTTTTGTTCGGTCAATTAGTATTCATTTATGGGCAATTGCAAATTGCAAATACCAATATTCACAATTTTTTATCTGGGAATAAACTCGTCGCAGAGAATTTATTAGAGTATTTATCAATTTCAATAAAACAAATCACCCCGTCACTGCGCTCATTAGACTATAATCCGGTTATTCCGAATAATCGTGCAAGAGTTATTAAAAATATAATAATAAGACTCTTTTCTTCTGAAATTCCTCAATTGGAATCATTGGCTGGGGACTGCATATATTTACCGATAGCCATAAACACAGACAAATTGGAGGCATTACAAAATGGAGAACCGAATCCAGTTGTAATGTCTTTGTCGCCAAATACAAATAAAACGCTAAAACTTCTGAATGATGATATTTTAAGATTAAAAGCACTGATCCTAATTGACATAACCGAGCTTAATGCAGTGTGTGACAATCGTTTCCATTGGAATAATATCGAGCGACAAATAACTCAAGTACCAACTCCAGACTCATCGTTGACTGGATTTTGGGCAAGATATGACAAATCTCAGAAATAAAGAGTTCTAGCAACATGAATCGAATTATACTCATCGGAAACGGATTTGACCTAGCTCATGGCCTTCCAACCAGATATGAAGATTTCATAAACTGGTATTGGGAGAAGTGGCTTTATAATTTAAGAACCTGCCATTATAGAACATTAGCTGATGGGCTTTGTAAATTTTCTATAACAACCGGACAAGACACATGGCAAAGTCTCTTATGGCAACAAGGTTATACTTTAAACGCACCTAAAGGTGTTGACTTCGTAAATTCAATATTAGATGACAAACAGAACTTTGAAGTTATCCAAAGCCATTTATTGTATCGTATATGCAAGTCTATTCAAGACAAGAAATGGGTTGATATTGAAAATGAATACTATCGTCTCTTGAAAGAATCCATTGAAAATCCCGAGAGTGCCGGTTGTATACCTCAAGAAATCAACAAACAGCTTCAATATGTTCTTGACTTGTTGACGCAATATTTGTGTTCGTTACAATTAGGAGCTCTTGCCTATAATGATTCCATTAAGATTATTATTTCAGAGTCAATAAGAATTGATGATGTGGCGATTGGAAGCCTCCAAAATTTTTATGAGCATTGCAATTATTGGGCTAACAAAGACAGATACACATTATATGAACAATTAGGCATAAAAAATGCTTCTGCCGAGCAAGCGTTAGCTATTCGTGCAGATGTTGATGAATTTCTACAAAAAAACATCGCAGAATATCCGGATGGAAGATTTGGAGTTATAGATATTAATAAAACTCCAAGGCAACTGCTTAGGCCAATCAATACGATGTTGTTAAGTTTCAATTACACTGGGATTACTGACATTTATGCTCAATCGTGTATGTGTTACGTAAATCACATACACGGAGATTTAAGAGACCCATCGAAAATGATATTTGGCTACGGAGACGAACTTGATGATGATTATAAAGAGTTATTGAAGCGAGAGGATAATGAATGTCTAAAAAACATCAAATCTATTAGATACTTAGAATCTACAAATTATCGATACATGCTGCAATTTATCGAATCGGCACCATATCAAGTATATATTATGGGGCATTCTTGTGGCAATTCAGACAGAACACTACTGAATACTTTGTTTGAACACAAGAACTGTGTCTCAATAAAGCCATACTACTATCAAAAAACTGATGGCACAGATAATTATATGGAAATAGTCCAAAATATTTGCCGTAATTTTACGGATATGAAGCTAATGCGCGATCGCGTAGTCAATAAAACATTCTGCGAACCCCTACCTCAAGTCAAGTGATAATATAGTTATGGCAAAAGAACAATATACTAATATATTCCACAATCTCATTAACCATTCCGAGAACGAGGTTGGGGAGTTTAAAAAAGCGGAGAACAACTTCGACTTTGATGACTTGGGTAAGTATTTCTCGGCGTTGAGTAATGAGGCGAATCTTCGCGGACTTGATTTCGCGTGGCTGATTTTTGGTTATGACGAGAAAAAGCATGAGATTGTCGGCACGTCATATAAAAACGGCGAAGGGGCTCTCAATAATCTCAAGCACGATTTCTCTCAGCATACCACCGATGGACAGACTTTCCGCGAGATTATCCCGATTGAGGTAGATGGAAAGCGAATACTGATGTTCAAGATTCCGGCTTCGCCTCGCAATATCGTGATGAAGTGGAAAGGGATTGCATACGGTCGTGACGGAGAAAGCCTCAAGCCGCTTAATCAGTCCAAGCAGGATGAAATCCGTAGGCAGATTCCGGCTCCGGACTGGTCTGCGGAAATTGTGCCTGATGCCACGATTGAGGATCTTGACGAGGTGGCTATCGCTAAGGCTCGAAAGATGTTCAAGAAGGTGCATAGCCGTATTCCGATTGAGGAAGTCAACCGCTGGTCGACGGAAGAATTTCTGAGCAAGTGCGAATTAATGGTCAATGGCAAACTTACCCGTGCAGCCATCATTCTGCTTGGCAAAATGTTCTCGGATAGCAAGCTGCGCCCGGCAGTCGCGGAAGTTACATGGACTCTTCGCGATGAGAAACAGGACGTAGTTGATTATGAACATTTTTCTGTGCCGTTTATTTTGACGGTAGATGAGATTCTTGCCAAGATACATAATCTGACCTTGCGTGAGATGCCGGGAGGCACGTTGTTTCCCGACACGATGAAACAGTATGACGACTACACGATCCGTGAGGCACTTCATAACTGCATAGCCCATCAGGACTACACTCTGCGTCAGCGCATAAACTTCGTTGAGAATCCGGGATTTCTTTATTATGCCAATGGAGGTTCCTTTATTCCCGGCACTTTGGAAAATGCGCTTGCCGCCAATGGCCCACAGCGATTCTTCCGCAACGCCTGTCTATGCAAGGCTATGGTGCATTTCAATATGATTGATACGGTAAGCCGAGGAATCAAAAAGATGTTTACTGAACAGATGGAGCGTAGATTCCCGATGCCGGACTATGAGATTGACAATGAGAAGAAAGAAGTTGCTGTCCGCATCTATGGCAATGCCATAAATGAGCGGTACACCAAACTGCTCAAGGACAATGACAATCTGACCCTCCACGATTGCATTTCTCTCGATGCCATTCAGAAAGGACATCGGATTGACGATGAGATAGCACAAGACCTCCTTAAACGCGGTCTAATTGAGGGAGAGACCCCTAACTACACCATATCCCTTGGTGTAGCCAAAGCCTCCAGACAGCTCCCGCAATATACGAAAGCAAAAGGTTTAGATAAAGCCAGATTAAAACAGATGGTTCAGCAATTATTGCAGAATGCGGGAAAAGATGGCGCTCGCCGAGAGATCATATATGATTACCTTAAGGACTTGTTGCCATCTAATAAGTCACAGGAGCAACAGCTTCGATATTTGGGGAGGCTTCTTGTTGAAATGAATGAAGAAGGGACGATTGAACGTATCGGACTTAGATGGTTGCTTTCAAGCCCATCCGACCGAAAACAGACATAATCCGACCGTTTTTATCACATCCGACCGAAATTTCGGTCGGATGTGCGTTGATTAGCCGTAATCCGACCGCTTTTGATTGTAGGAATAGTAAGAATTGTAAGAATAGTAAGATATGAACAATCATGCAGAGAGTAAGTCAGTCGGTCAGTCATCTGACTGATTGACAAATCAGCAAGACATTCTAACGGCAATACTTCCTGTCATTCATGCATAAGGCTTGACATTCTTCTGCTCATAAGTTCATTCAGTCATCTGTTCAGACGTATGTACATCCATACGTTCAGATGTTCATACGTCAATACTTCAATACGTCAATACGTTCATACATCAATACGTTAGTGCGTTCATACGTCAATACGTACTAACAGCATCTTTGCAATCAGGACCGCAACAAGTAACTACTTGTAACAAGGCATATTAACTGAATTGCAATCTCAAAAGCATTATATAGCGCGTATTGATATATCAACTATCTTTCGTCAAATCTTATTCTTCTCTTTGCATGAAGGTGGATTTTACCAATATTGATGTTCCAAATAATTGAAACAGTCGGCTATTCCGGTTACAACTGACTTTTCTGTATGGAGTCTCTGGTAATTTTGTGCTATCAAGCCTTCTGATTCTGTTAGTCGCAATGGAATCCGTCGAGATTCTGCAAGGTATGTTTTGAGCTGCATGAAACTGATTTTGCAGCTCAAAACCCTTGCAGAATATTGGTTGGTCTTACTCCAAAGTCGTAAGCCCCGTTGCCGATTTCACACTCTGATTTTACCTTTTTGTTTTCATTATGATTGGCGGCAAAAAGAGAAAAGCCGACAAATCACATTGGACTTATCGGCTTCGGGTTTGGTGGCTTTTCCTTTTATATCGGCACATAGTTGATTTCACCGAGGGAGTTGATCGCATCCTGTTTGAAACTGTCAACGACGTGGAGGTATCGCTCGGTCATCTTTATGGAGGTGTGTCCGAGGAGGCTCGACACCGTTTTTATATTCGCTCCTTTGGTGAGGACGTTCACCGCGAAGCTGTGCCGGGCGCAATGCCATGTGATTTTCTTCTTGATGCCTGCTGCTTTTACCCATTTACGCAGATACAGGTTGCAGATGTTTAATGCGGAAGTTTGAATATCCGTTCATCAAAGCTGTCGTTATCCGGCTCCCCAATCAGACGAATAAGGGTGTCGTTCAACGGAACTATTACCCAGCTGCGGCTGCTGTGGTCTTTGGTCTTTTGCTGTTGGAACCGCAATGTCTGGGTTGAGTAATCCACATTGCGGTAGGTCAGCTGGCTTGTGTCGCACCAACGCACCCCGGTGTATAAACCGAAGATGAACGCACGGTGAATTTCCGGCCTCTCGCCTTCAAAATGTGTCGCAACAAGCTGCTGTATTTCCTCCGGCAGAAGAATCTCTTTTTGCAACGTCATGTTGTCGTTCTTCAACACGAAGCCTCGGCACGGATTTTTCTTGATGAGGTCTTTGTCAACAGCCGCAGTAACCATACGCTTGAACATTCGGAAATAGATTTTCGGACCGTCGCCTGTTCCGTTCTCTTTCAGATACTCAACATAGGCAGCCACCATGTCAACCGTCAGTTGTGTCATCTTAAGATTATTCCTGTAGAGAGAATATCTCGGCGTATCGGCAAGAAAGTTCTTGAACTTTTGCAGACCATGCTTTAGCGTTATGCGGGTGTATTTAGTGAGGGACGGAGATTTGATGAACTCGTTGCAGAACTCAAGAAAATCCTCGTCCAGATCCTTGCGGAGGCGATAACCCTCCCTGTCCTCCAAGAAAGATTGCTCACGTTCAAAACGTATCTTTTCTGCAAGGGCAAGAGTATTCCTGTTCTGCATACGCTCCTGCCGGTTGCGGGGATGAAGCCAGATATACAGGTTTAGGTTTTCTTTCTTACGGGAGTGTTTGATTTGATATTTCGGTTTACCCGCCATCGCTCCCTCGGTGTAAAACACCTGATTGCTGTCCTTGTCAAGCACAGGCGTTTCAGTTCTGCCGAGATAATATTCAAGGTAGAGGCTGGCACGTCCGTCGCTTAATTCTGACTGTCGGAGCTTGGGATTCTGCTTCTTGCGATTTTCTATTTTTGCCATACAATTATAATTTTGCGCAAAGATAATCCGAGGTATAATAATCTGAAAATCGCCGTTTACAGACCTTAACATTTACCCTTTGACTACAGTCCATAATCGAGGGTACAAAAGGTGTACTTTTTGAGAAAATCGGGTCAAAAGCAGGAAAATCACCGCAACATGGATAATTGCTATTACATTGATAACAAGCATAATTAGCTCATTTGCCTTATCTCGACTTTTCCATCATAGAAATCTGGTAAATTTTCAATCTTCGTCAAGAATGCAGCAAACAGTAGATGCCTTGTGGATATGTATATTCCATCGGCGGCTGACGCGAGAGCGTGAGCCAACGGTGTTTAGACATATTCTGCGTGAGGCTTCTGCAAGTTTGCTCGTTCAACGAAGATGGGCAATACCAGAGCCTCCGTTTGTGGAACGAGCAACAAGTACGGCTCTCACGCTTTTTTGTTGTACAGTCAGAATTGTGAGCCACTGACACATCAACAAATTTTGTGAATCAATTACATTATCATTTTAAAAGAGCATTGGAGTTTTGCTATGCAATCTTGGCGATTGTAGTAGTGTGCGTTGCAGCAGTCTCCATTTCTTCATGTTCTTCAACTAAAACAATAGGATTGACCTGTCAAGAGCGTCAGATTGAAATATATGTAGATGACGAATATCTCGGCAGAGATTTGGTTTATTATACCGTCCCTAAAGGCCGTGAATATATCGAGGTGTCATGCCGTGAAAATGGCATGGAAGTGTATCACCGTCGAATTAATGTAAAGGACAGAAAAGGAACGCTGATTGAATTACAAATTCCTAAAAACTATAAATATTCAAGCAAACCATTTTAGCCAATGAAAAAGTATCTATTTCTTTTAGTGGCCTTAATGGTCGGATTCTCACTGCATGCAGAGAAAAAGGCCAAGGTCATTAAAATCTCGGTTCAACCGCAGGAAGCAGCTATTTATGTAGACAATAATCTTATTGGCTACGGCTATGGAGAATTCACTCGTCCCCCCAAGAAGAACCATGTTGCAATAATTCGTGTAGAATGCAATGAGTACACGACTGCGAACTCAAAGTTTTACGGTGGAGATGAACGAAATTCTCTTTCCTTCAATCTTATGCAGGATGGATTTTATCGCGGTTCTGCTTCCTCCGGTCTTGTAAACAAGTACATTACAATAACACTTGACCCCCAATATTATACAATTGATGGTGAAGGTAAGGTAAATAGTGAGGCTGCATGGAAACTTCTTCATCAGATTCTGCTTAACTACTTCCCCGAGATTGAAACTACTGATTTTCATGGCGGGTACCTACAAACCCCATGGAAATACAAGACATTTAACATGTCGGAAAAGCAACTCCGCAATCGTGTGACTGTAAGGGATGTAACAACTCCAGAAAGAGTTGCTTTTCAAATAAAAATATCTTCAGAAGTTGCCGGGGCAATGCAGGCTCGTCACGGAGAATTTGATGAAGTGGACCGACTGCCAAAAGAATTAGAACCGATGGTAGAAGAACTCCAGACTCGTATAGGAAAAGCAAGTAGCATTTAACTATTTAATAAAAAACCAAATCATGAAAAGAACATTTCTTTCATTGTGTATGATTGTCGCCGTGTCAGTGGCATCATTCGCACAAAGTTTCGTCGATACATTCGACGCAAACTCTCTGGGCTGGACTGAATGTGCTTTTGAAAGCAACAAAGGTTCAGCTGTAATCGACAAGGGCGTGATGACAATCAAGTCCAAGGGAGAGAATAAGGCTGTCGGGGCGTTACTCACAGCTATGAGCGGCGTGGCAACGAAGGTTGGCGAGAATACCTTCTTTGAGACGCACTGTTACGCACCTCTTGATGTTAAAAAGCCTTTCGAGGTAATAGCGAATGTCAAGATTGACAAACTCGCTAACGACCGTGTCTGTGGTTTTGTATTCAACTATAAAGATGGTGGTAATTTCTACTGTTTCAATTTCAACGATGAAATGGTGAACTTCACACGTTACGTCGACAATCGTATAGTAGGTAACATTTTGCAGGGTATTAAATGGCCCAACAAAAAGAAACTTGACCAGGAATGGAAGCTCGTTTGTGACGAGGATGTGCTTTCATTCTATGTGGATGGCATGGAAATTCTGAAAGTAAAGTATATGCCTCTTGATTTCTCTGGAATCGGATTCTATACATTCGGTAAGCAAACACTGGTCGTTGAAGACATGACATTCACCCAGAATTAAGTGGGATCAACAATGATGCCGATTGAATTATTATAGGCATCTAATACAGAAAAATCGCCCGATACTAACTCCGAGTATCGGGCGATTTATTAATCATAATCCTATTCTGAAACTGTTCTTGACAGTCTGTTTCAGCGATTGCCACTTTTCTTTGAACCATTGGAAGACTCTCTTGCCGCCGAGATGAAGACGGAAGTTGTTGTCATCGGTTGGATCTCGCTTGATTTGCACCTCGACATCTCCGACATACACATCTTTCTTCTCATTAGGGTCATAGAGCGTATAGCCGGTTTTGAATGACCTCGGCTTTCCATCAAGCAACGCCGTTATAAGATTGTCGGACATCTTTACCTCTATGCAGTCTCGGATTGCAGGCAAAGCACTGATGACTCCGGGAAAGAATCGTTGTATCAGGTCTTTGGTCTCCTGATGACCCCTGACGATACTTTCCTCTTGTTTCTTCTGCCTGTCGAGCTGCTGCTGCAAATCCCATACGCGGTTGCGATGAGTTTTATCGGTTTCTTCTGCCCGGTCTTTGAGAGTCTTGATTTCCTCCCGACATTCTGCGAGTTCAGTCTCAAGCCTTTTGGTCTTGTTTCCGGTGAATCGGTTGGCGAGATTGCTGAGGACATCCTTTCGGTTGACATCACGTTGGGCTTTCGCTTCGGCGGCTTCCCGCAAGGCGGTCTCTTTTTCTTTTTTCGCCGCTTCCGCTTCCTCGGCATAAGTGGAGCGTTCCTCTATGAGCTTCGACTTGTCAGACTCAATATCGGCAATCTCGTTCGCGACTTTCTTCTTGTCGGCCTCCAACTGTTTCTTTTCGTTGGATAAGGTCGTATTGGTGGCGGCGAGAGAAGAATTGGTTTCTTCAAGTTCAGTCTTACGCTTTTCAAGGTCACTGTTCTCCTTGACTATTTTCGCATTGGCGGCCTTGGATTCGACGATTGTCTTTTCAATCCAGCGGTTGCCACGTTCAAGCTCGGTCTTTCGTTTCTCCAAAGATTGGGTTTCGGTGTCGAGCTGTTCTTTCTCGGTGGCAAGAGTCGCCACGTCCTGCTCCAGATCCTTTTTCTTGATTTGGCATTGGCGGTAGTATTCGTGCTGGTCAACGTGACGAGCCTCGGAACCCCGGATGCCACGTTCCAGACCGAAGCGTTCCATTGCCTCGGCATAGGTGTCTTGAAACCTGACAAGGTTCTCGCGGGTCATGATGTCGTTTGCGCTCAACCGCGGACCGTCTTTGGGCTTGGTGCGGTAACGCTTCTTTGCATTGGACTCGCTCGCCTTCTTCTTTCTCTCGGTGGTGACTATCGGCACAACCGTGACATGGAGGTGCGGTGTCTGCTCGTCCATGTGAAGATCGGCTACAAACTTTTCGGAGCATTTTTTTGGCCGAAACCTTTGCCATTAAGTAAATTATCACTACCTTTGCACCGCTTTTCGTAATCTCTGGCAAGACATGCAGCTTGCTATATTGCGTATTATTAACATTTTAACATTCAATAAAAATGGATTTAATCAAAGTTGCTGAAGAAGCATTTGCCACCGGCAAGCAGCACCCCGAATTCGGCCCCGGCGATACCATCACCGTAGCTTACCGTATCAAAGAGGGTAACAAGGAGCGTATCCAGCAATACCGCGGCGTAGTAATCCGCATTTCAGGCGAAGGAGAAAAGAAGCGTTTCACTGTACGCAAGATGAGCGACAACATCGGCGTAGAGCGTATATTCCCCATCGAATCTCCGTTTATCGACTCTATCACCGTAAACAAATACGGTAAAGTACGTCGTGCAAAACTTTACTATCTCCGCAACCTTACCGGCAAGAAAGCCCGTATCAAGGAGCGTCGTGCAAAATAACCGACATTTGCCAAACCCATATAAAAAGGCCCGGTCAGCTGACCGGGCCTTTTTATATAATGTACACGGCGCATGTAAAAAACTCTTACATCGGACCGCTCTATTCCATGTCTTCGTCGTCATCGCTGCGACGCGGCGATACGAGATACAATATCCACAGGAAAAACGCGCACATGACTGCCGCAGCACCAAGCGATACGGCCTGCATGGTCGACGAGTCGCCTATCAATATAAATATCCAACCGCCCAACAGCGCGCCACATATACCGACACATACCGCAAAGGCGGTGCTTCTTATCTTAGGCACCAGACGGCCTGCCATGAAGCCGCCTATGATGCCGATGATTGTCCATACAATCCAAAGTGATCCGGCCATAACTCTCTTTTTTTAATTTATCACATGATATCACGCGCTCCAGTACTCAAATATGGTGAGCCACACCAGCAACAGGGCTATCAGTACACTTACCCCTATCCAAAGCCATGCGGCTACGCGGTCTTGCTTTTCTCTCTTCATAGTTTCCACAATTAAATAGTCGATTAAAATGCCGGTCACAAACAGTCCGACACTTTAAGACTATAACAATCGCGGCGCCCAATAGTTTTAAGACCCGGCGGCGGGTTTACACTGCCAGCATGTCAGCAGCCGATAGCGCGGCGCAGTGTATCGACCTGCGTCTCCCACAGCTCCTTGCTGTCGTCAAGCTCATCAGGCTCTGCATAATCGGTCACTATAAGAGTGGTGCTGTCGGTCATTTCGTTGACGCTTATGCTCATCTCGAAATAGGCACGCGACGTCTCGTCATCCCACCTAAAACGCATTGACACACCGTCGCGCCGTCCTATCACGGTAGCGGATTGCTCCTGACCGTTCCACACAAACTTATATTTCTTACCTGCGACACTTACCGCGTCGGCAAACCACTCCTTAAGCCCTGTAGCCGAAGAGATATAGCTCCACAAAAGGCTTACCGGCACACTGCGCATGGCAAATTCAAGACGAAATTTCTGCTTTTCCATAACTATCGTTTTATGATAAGCTTAATCCACGGATGCGAAATAAATATTTTCCCGCGATACTGACAAATATCTTACGGAATTTATGTATATTTGCACCCGTAAAATGCCTGACAAGGCATTTAGAGGCATACATAGATTTATTCACCAAAATACTAAAAATTCATGGTAAGTTACAAAGACCTCGGCTTGGTCAACACTCGTGAGATGTTTGCTAAAGCCATCAAGGGCGGATATGCCGTTCCCGCTTTCAACTTCAACAACATGGAACAGCTTCAGGCCATCATCAAGGCTGCCGCTGAAGACCGTTCACCCGTTATCCTTCAGGTATCGAAGGGCGCACGCAACTACGCCAACCCCATTCTGCTCCGCTACATGGCACAGGGTGCCGTAGAGTACGCAAAGAGCCTCGGATGGGAAAATCCCCAGATATGTCTTCACCTCGACCACGGTGACAGCTACGAGCTCTGCAAAGACTGCATCGACCACGGCTTCTCATCGGTTATGATCGACGGTTCACACCTCCCCTATGAGGAAAACGTAGCCCTCACAAAGAAAGTAGTTGACTACGCTCACCAGTTTGACGTGACTGTAGAAGGCGAACTCGGCGTGCTCGCCGGCGTTGAGGACGAAGTGTCTTCCGACCACCACACCTACACCGACCCTGAAGAAGTTATCGACTTCGCTACCCGTACCGGCTGCGACAGCCTCGCTATCTCGATCGGTACTTCACACGGCGCTTACAAGTTCACTCCCGAGCAGTGCACACGCAACGCTGACGGCAAGCTCGTTCCCCCGCCCTTGGCATTTGGAGTGCTCGACGCCGTTATGGAGAAACTTCCCGGCTTCCCCATCGTGCTCCACGGTTCGTCATCGGTTCCTCAGGAGTATGTAGACATGATCAACCACTACGGCGGCAAGTTGCCCGATGCTATCGGTATACCCGAAGAAGAGCTCCGCAAAGCAGCCAAGAGCGCCGTATGCAAGATCAATATCGACTCTGACAGCCGTCTGGCCATGACCGCTGCCGTTCGCAAGGTTCTCTCTGAGAAACCCGCTGAATTTGACCCCCGCAAATATCTCGGACCGGCCCGCGACGAAATGGAGAAGCTCTACAAGCACAAAATCGAAAACGTGCTTGGCAGCAAGGACAAAGCATAATCCAGTCAAAAGACTGCAACAAAAAATGGAGACCAATTGGTCTCCATTTTTTTATATATCTACGCATCACTTGAAAAGCAACGGTGCCATCTGATACAGACTGCGGCGCCAAGTCAGAAACTCGTGAGCCGTGTCGGGCGACACATACGATACCGCGTTGTAGCCCGCATCCTTCAAAGCATCGACCGCCGCTTTGACCCTATCGGGGTTCTCTTTGCTTCCGCAGCTGATGAACACAAGCCCCACCCCGCTGTCTTTAAGGTCGTCAGGAGCATATGTGCCTCCGCTGAGAAGACCGTAGTAGCCGAACGTCTCGGGACGGCGCATGGTTATGAGCTTAGTCTCGACTCCGCCCATCGACAATCCGGCCATAGCACGGTGCTTCCTGTCGGGGACGGTATTGAAGTTCTTATCAATATAAGGTATGAGTTCATCCACAAGAACTGTCTCAAACTCTTTGGCATCAAACTGATTTATGGTGCCGAATTTCACATTGTTGGTCATGCCGTAAGCCATCACTATTATAAACGGCTCGATTTTGCCTTCGGCGATAAGATTGTCCATGATAAGATTGGCATGACCTTGATTTGACCATGCGGTCTCATCCTCGCCCCATCCATGCTGCAGATAAAGAACGGGATACTTTTTATCGGTCTTGCCATATTCCGGCGGAGTGTAAACAAACGCACGCCGCTCCACACCGGTACTCGGAGAGCTGAACAGCACCTGCTGAACATTGCCGTGAGGCACATCCTTAAGGGCATAGAACTCTTTGTCATGAGCGGGAATCTCGATACCGCTCTCCCATCGGCACGAACCGTAATAATTGAGCGCTCCCGGATCATTGAACGCACCGCCGTCGACTATCATGTGGTAATAGTGGAAACCCTCGTCCATTGGACCCTCGGTAGTTCCCATCCAAGAGCCGTCGGGCTGCTTTTCGAGTTTCGTGCCTCCTCGCCCTCCAAGACCGAGCGTCACTCTTACAGACTCGGCTTCGGGCGCCTCCACACGGAAGCGGGCATAACCTTGCGAGTTTACCATCGGATACTCCTTTCCGGGCTGGTTTTTAGTTGACGGCACAAAATCTTCTTTTACAACGTTTTGCGCCATGAGAGCCGTGCCCAATAAAACGGACACGGCACTTGCTGAAATTCGTAATAACGGATTAATCATGCTTGAATGTTAGTTGGTTATTAAGGTAATTATCACAAATTTAAATAAATTCATTTAAAATTCAAATAGGTTTCCACATTAACAGACATTAAACGGCGTCTTATAGCCCGATATATCAGGCGTTTATGCATCAAATGAAGTGTTAATGCCCGATTGTGCATAAAAACGGCGTCATGTCGTATTATCTTTGCAAAAAACATCATTTAAACCAATATCACATATTATGAAACGTACACCCAAATTTGACAAGACATGGAGCGAATCAATAGCCATGCTCCCCTCGGAACTTCAGCAACCCCTCATCGATGCCATCAAAGAGTATCAGACGACAGGAACAGAACCGACTGACCTTGCCCCCATAGCGCAATGCGTGTTCAATCTGCTTAAGCCTGTAATCGACCGCCGCGCGAAGTCCGCATCCTATCAGCGCCGTCGCCGTGAGGCCGCGGCCGAAGCACGCCGTGCGCCCGTCACCATCGAGGCCGGACGCCTTATCAAGCAGGACCGCAAATACATACGCCTTATCGCCAAGCGCTACAATCTCATCCACCGCCATATCAAGTCGGAGATCGACCGGTTGTCGGCCATGCTGTCAGCCAACGGCATAGACCGCATACCCGTAGCCCGCTACAAAGAGTACCTTGAAGAGCATCTTGCCGCCGCCTACTGACCGGCTTCTCATAAGCGTCGCGACACATCTTCAGAGCAACACCGCACATGGGTTAAAGTGCAAATATCACATTATAATATATAGGATACACTATTTTTGCGAAACGATTTTTCACGCTAATCTTGTGAGAGTGAAAATTATATTGTAAATTTGCACGATTGAGCGCCGCTGTGTCGACACTCACAATTAATTAACTTATTTATTAACCCATTAAATGAACGAAGAATTAAAGAATTCTCCCATCGAAGACTTCGATTGGGACGCCTATGAAAAAGGCGACGCCGTCGGTGAAAAGAGCCGCGAAGAACTCACCAAGACTTATGATGAGTCGCTCAACACCGTAAAAGACAAAGAAGTAATCGAAGGTACCATCATCGCCCTCAACAAGCGCGAAGCGGTGGTTAACATCGGCTACAAAAGCGACGGTATAATCCCCGTCAACGAATTCCGCTACAACCCCGACATCAAGGTAGGCGACGTAGTGGAAGTATTCATCGAAAATCAGGAAGACAAGAAGGGACAGCTCATTCTGTCGCACCGTAAGGCCCGCATGTCACGCTCTTGGGAGCGCGTAAATCAGGCTCTTGAGAACGATGAAATCATCAAGGGTTACATCAAGTGCCGCACCAAAGGCGGTATGATCGTTGACGTGTTCGGCATCGAGGCATTCCTCCCCGGCTCACAGATCGATGTAAAGCCCATCCGCGACTACGACATCTTCGTAGGCAAGACTATGGAGTTCAAGGTCGTGAAGATCAATCAGGAATTCAAGAACGTTGTTGTATCGCACAAGGCTCTTATCGAAGCCGAGCTTGAGCAGCAGAAGAAGGAGATTATCTCCAAACTCGAGCGCGGTCAGGTACTCAAGGGTGTTGTCAAGAACATCACCACCTATGGCGTATTCATCGACCTCGGCGGTGTTGACGGTCTTATCCATATCACCGACCTTTCTTGGGGCCGCGTAAGCCATCCCGAAGAAGTGGTTAAACTTGATCAGGAACTCGACGTCGTTATCATCGACTTCGATGACGAGCGCAAGCGCATTGCCCTCGGTCTTAAGCAACTTCAGCCCCATCCGTGGGATGCTCTTGACGCCGACCTCAAAGTGGGCGACAAGGTCAAAGGAAAAGTTGTCGTTATGGCTGACTACGGTGCATTTGTTGAAATCGCTCCGGGCGTAGAAGGTCTTATACACGTATCGGAAATGTCTTGGTCACAGCACCTCCGCTCGGCTCAGGACTTCATGAAGGTAGGCGACGAGGTAGAAGCCGTAATCCTTACCCTCGACCGCGACGAGCGTAAGATGTCGCTTGGCATCAAGCAGCTCAAGAACGACCCGTGGGAAAACATCGAGACCAAATACCCCATCGGCAGCAAGCACACCGCCAAAGTACGCAACTTCACCAACTTCGGTGTATTTGTTGAAATCGAAGAGGGCGTAGACGGCCTGATCCACATAAGCGACCTCTCTTGGACCAAGAAGATCAAGCATCCGTCGGAATTCACCCATGTAGGTGCCGACATCGATGTACAGGTTCTTGAAATCGACAAGGACAACCGTCGTCTCAGCCTCGGCCACAAGCAGCTCGAAGACAATCCTTGGGATGAGCTCGAATCGGTATTTACCGTAGGCAGCATCCACAAAGGCAAAATCATCGAGATGCAGGACAAGGGCGGCGTAGTGGCTCTTCCCTACGGTGTTGAAGGTTTCGCAACTCCCAAACACCTTGTAAAGGAAGACGGCACTCAGGCTCAGGTAAACGAGGAGCTCGACTTCAAGGTAATAGAGTTCAACAAAGACAACAAGCGCATATTCCTTTCTCACAGCCGCATCTTCGAGGATGAAGCAAAGGCTGAAAAGAACGAGGCCCGCAAGGCTCGTCGTCAGAGCAAGAAGGAAGAGCAGCCCGTACTCAACGCACCCATCGAGCGCACTACTCTCGGTGACCTTGAGGAGCTTGCAGCTCTAAAAGAAAAACTTTCAGGCAAGAACTAATCGTCCGAAGGATAAATTTCATTCAATAGACAAGGCTGTGTCAACAAAAAATTGGCACAGCCTTTATAATTTAACAACATCAGTCATTACAATGTCGACATTTACACAAATACTTGAGGAGTACCACGCTTTGGGCATAGTCATAGGCCTGAGCACGTTTCTTATCATAGGTCTGTTTCATCCGGTAGTGGTCAAGTGCGAATACCACTTCGGTGTACGCTGCTGGTGGTGGTTTCTCGTGCTCGGCACAATATGCCTCGCTTTGTCGGTAATATCAGGCGATGTGCTCTGGTCATCGATACTGGGAGTAGCGGGTTTCTCGTCATACTGGACAATAAAGGAGATATTCGAACAGCAGGAGAGAGTACGAAAAGGATGGTTTCCCCGCAACCCGCGACGCACCTATCCGTGGGACAACCCCGAGCCATGATGCCCGGGCGCCCCTTCAATCAGCAGTAAAACCGATCAATGTAAAAAGCGGTTATTAAACGGCTTTTGCAGACTTTTTTTTACCAGCCTCCGGAAGCTCCGCCTCCGCCGGTCATACCGCCGCCGAAGGAGCCTCCACCGAATCCGCCACCAAAACCGTTGCCGCCACCGCCGCCGAAACGTCCCGGCACAACAATTACCGGAGGCAGCTTGGCTATATTGTAAGGCACGTGGGTCTGATATCCACAGTTGCGGCACATGTAGTCCTTCACTCCCTGCCCCTCGCGTGTAGTGGTAGGATTGGATACTATGCGGTCGCTTCGCAGCGAACTGGCACGCGCACCGCAATGCGGACACACTTTGTAGGTCGACGCCGTGTTGACAAACGGCAAGATATCGGTCTCTCCGCATATGTCGCACAGCCACACGTCATAGTCCACCGAGTCGATTTTCTCCTCGACATCCTGCTGCGGAGTCAGATAAGCATTGTCGGCCTTCTCGTCAAGGCGGCGCATCTTATGGTGGCAGTTGGGACACACGCGTCGACGCAGACGCATGTAACGTAAAGTAAGCCAGATAACCAGCACCATGACAAACGGTACGCCAAGCCCTATGAAACCGACAATCACCGACGGTATAAGAAGTTTTTTCAATGACTGATACCGGTCATAGCGGTCAAGACGCCGGGTCTTGAACATATTGACAATGTATATGAGAGCCATAAACGCCACTAGCGCGCAACCGATATACAGCCATGCCGTAAAAAGTTGCTCGCCGTCAGAATTATCGCGGTTGGTGTCATTGCCGTACTTTGACATCAGTTCTTCCGTAGCGCCGGGAGTCGTGGCAAGCCGTGCAATCTCCTCAACCGACGCTATGGCACCTCCGTCATAATCCATAGCCTTGAATCGCGGGCCGGCAATATTTCTTATTATACGTCCGGCAAGTATGTCAGGCACCACACCCTCCATGCCATATCCGGTACGTATGGCGGCCCTGCGGTCATCGCGGGATATGACATAAAGAAGTCCGTTGTCTTTATCCTTCTTGCCTACCCCCCAATCAGTAAACAGACGGGTAGCGAAGTCGTCAATATCGCCGTCAACGCTTCCTACTACGACCACGACCACTTCAGACGAAGTCTTGCGCCATACATCGGCAAGCATAGAGTCAAGCCGGGTCACGGTTTCGGGCGAGAGTATGCCGTCGGGATTGGACACATATTTGGTGCGGTCGGCAACATGTACGTTAGGCACGTCGGAAGGCCGGTATGGCGAAGCCGACAACTGCAACGTCACCGCCAGCACAAAGAGCAACAATAGTTTTATACGTTTCATCTATTCAATATTTTCTTTATTAAACCGCCGGCAGACTCATACCGTACAGCTTACGGTACAGGTCAAGGGCATACACGTCAGTCATTCCCGATACATGGTCGAGAACAGCCTGTACCTTGCCGTACAGGTCGGGAGCCGCAATATCGTACTGCTTCGGTACTTTACTTAACAACAAAGCCGAATAGTTAAGTTCAGGATAACGCACGGCATGGATAAGTTTTTCCATAAGGAACGATATTATACGGTTACCGGCAAGTTCGACATCCACCACATCGCTTGCGCAATAGATTTTCTCCCAAGCTTTAGCCGCGCAACACGCGTAGCCCGTGCGCTCCGTATCGTCGATATGGTCGAGAAGCGTACCGGCAAAATCACCTGACAATATAGCCTGCTCGTTGTCGACAAACGCCTTGGCACACTGTTTTACCAAAGTGCCGATAACACAGCTGCGCAGATAGGCTATCTTCTCGTTAGGGTCTTCGACATGGCTCATGGCACGGTGCATATGGTCACGTCTTGCCACATCGAAAAACGACAGGAAAAGTCCTATGACCTCATCGGTCAGAAGCACACGCAGTTTATGTGCGTCCTCAATGTCCATGACCTGATAGCATATGTCATCGGCGGCCTCCACGATATATACAAGAGGATGCCGCGCATAGCACACCTCACCTGCGGCACCGTAACGCGGCAGCAGTCCGAGCTCGTCGGCTATGCGCTTGAACGTATCGGTCTCGGAGCTGAAGAAGCCGAATTTGTTTTTAGTACCCGCAAGACGCGACTCGTAAGGATACTTCACTATAGACGCCAACATGGAATAAGTCATGGCAAATCCGCCTTGGCGACGTCCTTTGAACTGATGGGTGAGCAGACGAAACGAGTTGGCGTTTCCTTCGAAGTGCGTTAGATCGGCCCATTGCGCTTCAGTCATATCCTTACGCAACACGGCACCCGCGCCCTCACTGAAAAACGTCGATATAGCCTTTTCTCCCGAGTGGCCGAAAGGAGGATTGCCCAGATCATGGGCAAGACATGCAGCCCCGACTATCTCGTCGAGAGCGTCGAGCTTGCTCCGCCACGGCTCGTCGGCATACTTTACCGAAAGGGCCGAACTTATCTCATTGGCAAGTGACCGTCCTACCGACGCCACCTCCATCGAGTGGGTCAGTCTGTTATGTACAAACACGCTGCCCGGCAACGGGAACACCTGTGTTTTGTTTTGCAGACGGCGAAACGGCGACGAGAACACCAACCTGTCGAAATCGCGTTGGAAGTCGCTGCGTGAACCACGCCGGGCATCATGAAAATCCTCAAGTCCAAACCGCTTGTCATTGATAAGACGGTCCCACGACATCAGTTCATTCATCTCTTTCATATACAATTATTACCCGAAGTTACCATTTTTTCTCCACATAACGAAATTTACACATATATCAATATCTACGGCGGCAACATAGTTTTCAGCATTAAACGTTTTTTAGTAAATTTGCACCGCAAAAAGTCAGTATATTCGTGATGAACAATCTGTATCTTAAACTATTCTGGACCTTCCTGAAAATCGGAGCATTCACTTTCGGAGGTGGATGGGCCATGATATCCATCATCGAGCGCGAAATTGTAGACAAACACCGGTGGATCAGCAAAGAAGAGTTTCTTGACCTGCTTGCGGTGTCACAGTCTTTGCCGGGCATCCTTGCCGTAAACATATCCGTGTCGATAGGCGACCGGCTACGGGGACTGAAAGGGAGTATAGTGGCTGCGGCCGGCACCATCCTTCCCTCGTTTCTGATCATACTGGCCATAGCCGTATTTCTCACTCCCGACATAATAAAAAACAATCCGGTAGTATCAAAAATATTCATGGGCATACGTCCTTGCGTGGTAGCGTTAATAATAGCGCCGGTATTGTCATCGGCCCGCGCAGCCAAAATAACGTGGAAGACGGTATGGATACCCGCAGTCGTGGCCATATTAATATACATCGGCTGCAACCCTATCGTATTCATAGTCTTCGGAGGGCTCGGAGGATACCTGTGGCTGAGCCACGTACAGAAAACCGCACATGACAAGTTAAACAAACCCGGCAATAACGACAATCGGCAATGACAGTATATCTTAAACTCATATGGGCATATCTTAAAATAGGCCTTTTCGGCTTCGGCGGAGGCTATGCCATGCTCGCGCTCATAGAGCGTGAGGTTGTGGCTCCGGGATGGATAACCGAGCAGATGTTTACCGACATCGTGGCTATATCGCAGATGACACCGGGTCCTATCGGTATAAACAGCGCCACCTACATAGGCTATGTGGTTACGGGCAGTGTATTCGGTTCAATCGTCACTACGCTTACGGTGACGCTTCCTTCCTTTCTGCTTGTGCTCTATGCCAGCCACTACATACGACGCCATAGGGAGTCTACCGTGATAAAAGGTATTTTCACAGGTCTGCGCCCGGTAGTCATAGGACTTATAGCATCTGCCGCCCTTCTGCTTATGAACAGGCAGAATTTCCCCGACTATACAATAAGCATAGCCATCTGTGCGGCGTCATTCTGCCTCGTTTATTTTACAAAAATACATCCTATATTTATAATCTGTCTTGCCGGCTTGGTCGGCCTCATAGTATACTGACATAATCATGGACTATAACGAAACCCTCGACTTCCTATACACCCAGCTACCGATGTTTCAACGGGTAGGAGCTCCGGCCTACAAGCCGGGACTGGATACATCGAAAGCCTTGGCCGCTGCTTTCGGCAATCCGCATAACCTCTACACGACCGTGCATGTAGGCGGCACGAACGGCAAGGGCTCGACAGCCCACACCCTTGCCGCCATACTTCAGGAATCAGGGTACAAAACCGGACTTTACACATCGCCGCACCTTGTGGACTTTCGTGAGCGCATACGCGTAAACGGCAAAATGATACCTAAAGATGAGGTCGTTGACTTTGTCAGACGGTTCAAGTCTAAGAATCTGCCTATAGCGCCGTCATTCTTTGAGCTTACAATGGTCATGGCCTTTGAGTACTTCGCCAAAGAGCATGTCGATATAGCCGTAATCGAGGTGGGACTTGGCGGACGTCTTGACAGCACTAACATCATCACCCCCCTGCTGAGCGTGATAACAAACATATCGCGCGACCATATGCAATTCTTAGGCAATACGCTGCCTGAGATAGCGTCGGAAAAAGCCGGCATAATAAAACACGGAGTGCCTGTGGTAATAGGCGAATCATCGGGAGCGGTAAGACGGGTATTTGCGGAAAAGGCAGCTGAAATGACAGCTCCGACAGTGTATGCCGACGACACACCGGCCTTCGCTTCGGCTACACCGACAACCGACGGTATGCTTTATCGCGGCACACCGTACGGCGACATCACGGGACAGCTTACCGGAGAGTGTCAGCTAAAAAACACCGCCACCATACTGGCCGCGGTATCGGAACTTCAGAAAGCGGGCCTGCACATAACTCCTGACGCAATAAAAAGAGGCTTCGCACGGGTATGTGAGACAACAGGGCTTGCAGGCCGCTGGATGAAACTGTCAAATGAACCGTTCACGGTATGCGACACAGGGCATAACGAGGGCGGATGGAGTTATCTTGCCGGTCAGCTGGCCAAGGCCCCCGGCGAGAAGCATATGGTGATCGGTTTCGTCAATGACAAGGATGTGAGCCACATACTTGGCATGATGCCGCACGACGCCCGTTATTACTTCACCCAAGCGTCGGTCAACAGAGCGCTTCCGGCCGCAGACCTCGCACGCCTTGCCGAAGAGTCGGGTCTGCACGGCAAAGCATATGCCACAGTCGCGGAAGCCTATAATGCGGCGCGCCGACACGCCGATCCCGGCGACACGGTATTCATAGGCGGCAGCACTTTTGTCGTAGCCGACCTTCTCACCTACATACAATAACGCACAGACATAAAAAGCGGGCGCCCCTGTCGGAGCGTCCGCTTTTTTTATGTGAGCGACAGGTCAACGCACTGCGATAACCTCGATCTCGACCAGTACTTTCTTGGGCAGCTCACGCACAGCCACAGCCGAACGCGCGGGATAAGGAGCCTTGAACGCCTCGGCATATACTTCGTTCATAGCGGCGAAGTCATTCATGTCGGCAAGAAACACGGTGGTCTTGACCACATTGTCAAGTGTAAGACCGGCAGCGTCAAGAATAGCCTTGACATTGGCGAGCGACTGAGCAGTCTGCGCCTTTATACCTTCGGGTATGGTGCCCTCGGCAGGATTGATAGGTATCTGGCCCGATGCATACAACATTGAACCGGTATCGATAGCTTGACTGTAGGGGCCTATTGCGCCCGGAGCTGCGATTGTTGAAACTGGATTTTTCATCGTTTTAATCTTCATTAATTGGTTTATATTATTTTATTTTTGTTGGAGTTCCGTCAATATTTACCGGCAGATCCATAAGCAAAATCTCCGATTCTTTATCAATTATATCCTTTACGGCATCGGACACGACTTTTATCACCGGGGCAAACTCGTCTTTAAAATTAGGGATAAACTCCGTAGCGCCAAGTTTGTTAAGGCGGTCAAGCACCAATCCCACCGAAATTTTATTTATATCCATAGCCGGCTGATAGGCATGCTGGTCCTTCTCGGTCTCGGAATAAACGATAGACACAAGGCCGGCATCGGACATTTCCGATATAAGATCAGTCACGAGTCTTGACGGCATATGATACAGTGCCGCAAAGTCAGGGAGGGTGAGCGGAGGCTTCTGTTGCTCGAAACGCTTCACTATAATCGTCATTATGACTATGGCTATCTTGCGTTTGTAATCGAGCGATATGTTGTTTATGTTGCCGTTGAAATTAAACTGGAATATGTTTTGCGAGGAGTAACACAACACGGCCCCGGCAAGTGTTATGGTCCATACGAGCTGGAGCCATATGAGCAGTAAAGGCAGAAATGCGAAGCTGCCGTATATGGCATTGTACTTTGACACATACAGCTGTCCCGACACGAAAAGATATTGAAGTATCTGAAATGCGGTACCGGCGAATATGCCGCAGTACAGAGCATTTCTGAACTTGACCTTTGTATTGGGGAAAAGCATATACATACCTGTAAACGACAGCCATGTAAGCACAAACGGCGCACAATCGAGCACGACCTTCAGCGCCGGTGAAAACAGGCTGAAGTGCGGATTGTCAACTATGGCCGTCGACATCAGCAGCGATATACCGCTTGAGCACACCATCAGTATGGGCAGCATAAACAGAATGGCCGTATAATCGATGACTTTGCGGGTCATGGTGCGGTCGCTCTTTACCCCCCATACGGTATTGAACGCAGACTCGATGTTGCTCATCAGCGATATCATAGTCCACAGCAAAAACACAAGACCGACCCCCACAAACACACCTTGCGACGCCTGAGCGAGATAATGGTCGACAAAACCGAGGGCGGCACGCAGAGCATTTTCCTGCGAAGGGAAAAACGTAAACAGCTGCGACTGCAGCAGGTTCTGGAAGCCGAAGCCGCGTCCTATGGCAAATAGGAGCGCCAGCGCGGGCACAATAGCCAGCAGCGTATTGTAGGTAAGAGCCGAGGCCCTGTTCTGCAGATCGCTGTTGAGGAATGACTTAACGGAAAGATTTATGGTCTTGATGGTGTTTACCTTCCATGTACGGCGGGTATCGTTCCACACACCCTCACTGCAGTATAGCCACAACGCGCGCAACCGCTCGACCCGCGACGATATGTAGCGGGCCACCCGTGAAGGAGCCGATGTATTTTTCTTTTTCATCATCTGTGGATTAAACCGTTTTGCAAAATAACAAATTTTATATGTGAAAAGCCCAAATTAAGCTCAAAAAACTGAACCGGCCAATAAAAAGTCATGTTTACATCGTGAGCAAATCACCGTCATCACCACTATGTTTCATCAAATATTATACTTATATTTGACTTCGTCCTATATACTTTCGCTCGGCAAAACCAAATAAATTTGTTTTTGCTCTCGACTTATACGTATATTTGTAACGACAATGTACATTTATGGACTTCATTACATCTGAAAACATACTGCTCGTAGGCTCGACAGTGCTGATAGCCGGAGTACTTATCGGCAAAACAAGTTACCGCATGGGATTGCCGCTGCTGTTGATATTCCTGATTGTCGGCATGCTGTTCGGCTCAGACGGACTTGGCATACAGTTCAATGACATGCACACCGCGCAGTTCATAGGCATGATAGCTCTCTGCATCATACTCTTTGCCGGCGGTATGGACACCAGACTGTCGGCCATAAAGCCTGTCATCGTACCGGGACTTATACTTTCAACCGCCGGTGTCATGCTGACAGCTCTGCTCACGGGACTTTTCGTATGGTGGCTCTCGGGCATGTCATGGACCAATATCCACTTCGCCTTTTTACCGTCGCTGCTGCTTGCCGCCACAATGTCATCGACCGACTCGGCATCGGTGTTCGGCATACTCGGCACCCAGAAAGTAAATTTAAAGCAGAATCTGCGCCCCATGCTGGAGCTTGAAAGCGGCTCCAACGACCCGATGGCGTATATGCTCACCATAATACTTATCGAGACCATAGTAATGGGAGGACACCTCTCTGCCGGGCGACTGCTGCTTGACCTTGCGCTTCAATTCGGCATAGGCACCGCCATGGGGCTTATCATGGGGCGAGCCACCATATGGCTGATAAAAATGTACAAGAACATAGGACGCGGCGCATCGACAAAAGAGGACTCCGATCAGGCATCATCCATGATATCCATACTCATGCTCGCCTCGGTATTTCTAACATTCGCGCTTACCACCGCATTTAAGGGCAACGGCTACCTCGCCGTATACATATGCGGTATAATGCTCGGCAACTCACGCGGTATAAGCAACCGGGGGATAAGCAAATTCATGAGCGGCATGACGTGGCTCGCGCAGATAGTGGTCTTTCTCATGCTCGGCCTCCTTGTCAATCCTCATGAAATGCTCGAAGTGGCACCGGTGTCATTGCTTATAGGCGTATTCATGATTGTCATCGGACGCCCCGTAAGTGTATTTGCGTGCCTCGCCCCTCTCCGTGGCATCTCGATAAAAGCCAAAAGTTTTGTATCGTGGGTCGGCCTCAGGGGAGCCGTACCCATAATCTTTGCCACATATCCGGTCATAGCCGACATAGACAGTGCGTCACACATATTCAATATAGTATTCTTTGTAACGCTGCTGTCATTGCTCATTCAAGGCACGACCGTCATAGCAAGTGCACGCCGTCTCGGACTCATATCGCAGACAAAGGACTCTGCCGATTTCGGAGTGGAATTGCCTGAAGAACTGCCAACATCGCTCACTACCCTGACACTGACCGACAGCGATCTTGCCGCCGGCAATACTCTCCGCGACATGAACCTGCCGGCCGGCTCGCTTGTGATGATGGTACGGCGCGGCGAAAAATATATGGTGCCAAACGGAGCCCTCATACTGAAAGCCGGCGATTCGCTGCTCATAATAAAGGAAGAAGACTCCGAACGGCCATAAAATAGCCGGATGCATTATACCTAATGATAAAATTATTCGTATCTTTGCACTGCTATGATAGACGAGAAATCGCGGACAACGGCAAAAGCGGCGCTTACCGAATATCTTCGCATAAAAAAACTGCGCAAGACCCCTGAGCGATACGCAATACTTGACAAAGTGTGCGAGATGAACCGCCACTTTGACATCGACACGTTGTATGATATTATAGAGGAAGACGGGTTTCATGTAAGCCGCGCCACACTGTACAATACGATGGAGCTGTTTACCGACTGCGGTATTGTGCGCCGGCATCAGTTCGGCAACCAGCCCATGCAGTATGAACGCGTGGCCGGATTATCCAATCACTTGCATCTCATCTGTCAGCAATGCGGCAAAATAAAGGAGGCCAAGGACCCCGAACTTGTGAAGTTCATGAGCTCACGCAAGTATTCGGCATTTCACAACGCTTGGTTCTGTCTTTATGTATATGGTACATGCGCGGCATGTGCCCGCCGTAACAAACGCTTGCATAAAAGTAAAAATTAAATAATCGTAGAAATGAAAGTTGACGTTTTGCTCGGGCTCCAATGGGGCGATGAAGGGAAAGGAAAAGTAGTTGACGTACTTACACCCCGTTATGACGTGGTGGCCCGTTTTCAAGGCGGCCCCAACGCGGGTCACACCCTTGAGTTTGAAGGTAAGAAATACGTACTCCGTTCAATACCGTCGGGAATATTCCAGCACGGACAGACCAACATCATCGGCAACGGCGTAGTACTCGACCCGGTTTTATTCCGCGAGGAAGCGGAAGCGCTCGAAAAGAGCGGCATAAAGCTGAAAGAGGTACTCAAACTGTCAAAGAAAGCGCACCTCATCATGCCTACTCACCGACTTCTTGACGCTGCCAACGAAAAAGCCAAAGGCGGAGCAAAGATAGGCACGACAGGCAAAGGCATAGGCCCAACATATACCGACAAGGTGAGCCGCAACGGCCTGCGCCTCGGCGACGTGTGCCATGACTTTGACCGTAAATACAAAGCCGCACGCGACCGTCATGTAGCAATGCTCAACGCCATGGGAGAGAACCCTGACTTCAGCGAACTCGAAGCCAAATGGCTCGACGCCATAGAATACCTCAAAAGCTATGACATAATAGACAGCGAGCACTACATAAACAAAGCTCTTAAAAATGGCAAGAGCGTGCTGTGCGAAGGCGCACAAGGCACTCTGCTCGATGTAGACTTCGGCAGCTATCCGTTTGTTACGTCAAGCAACACCGTATGTGCAGGCGCATGTACAGGTCTTGGCGTGGCTCCCAACAAAATAGGCGAAGTATACGGAATATTCAAAGCCTACTGCACACGTGTAGGGTCAGGCCCCTTCCCCACCGAACTTTTCGACGAGACCGGCAAGCGCATACGCGATCTCGGCCACGAATACGGAGCAGTAACCGGCCGTGAACGCCGCTGCGGCTGGATTGACCTCGTGGCACTGAAATATGCCATAATGCTCAACGGCGTCACCCAGCTCATCATGATGAAAAGCGACGTTCTCGATGACTTCGACGAGATAAAAGCATGTGTGGCTTACGAAATAAACGGCGAACGTGTTGAAGACTTCCCCTTCTCCATCGAAGAGGATACAATAACCCCGGTATACGTGACCATGCCCGGCTGGAAGACCGACATGACCTCGTTCAAGAGCGAGGACGAGTTTCCCCGGCAGTTCAAGGACTATATCGAATTTCTTGAAAAAGAGCTTGAGACACCTATAACCATCGTGTCGATAGGCCCGGATCGCGAGCAGACAATAATACGCAAACGTTAAACCACCGCTTGACATATGGCAAAAGTAAGACCGTTCAGAGGAGTACGCCCTCCCCGCGAACTTGTGACCGAAGTGGCATCGCGGCCCTATGACGTGCTGAATTCCGAAGAGGCGCGCGCCGAGGCCGAGGGAAATGAAAAATCGCTCTATCACATAATAAAACCGGAGATAGATTTTGAACCCGGAACCGACGAGCACGATCCGAAAGTCTATGACAAGGCTGTTGACAACTTCAACGCCTTTCAACAGAAAGGCTGGCTCGTTCAGGACGAAAAGCCCCGCTACTATATATACGCCCAGACTATGGACGGACGCACGCAGTACGGCTTCGTAGTGGCAGCCAACGTAGACGACTACATGGAAGGGCGCATAAAGAAGCATGAGCTTACACGCCGCGACAAAGAGGAAGACCGCATGAAGCACGTGCGCGTCAACAACGCCAATATAGAGCCTGTATTCTTCGCATTTCCCGACGACGAGGAGCTTGAGAAGATAATACGCGACGTTACTTCAGGCGAAGCCGAATATGACTTCACCGCCCCCGACGGCTTCGGCCACCACTTCTGGGTCATCGATAACGAGGACCTGATAAACCGCATAACCGAACTGTTTGACGCCATACCGGCACTGTACATCGCCGACGGTCATCACCGTACAGCGGCAGCCGCCCTTGTCGGCAATGAAAAGGCCCGACAGAATCCGGCACATACAGGCAATGAAGAGTACAATTACTTCCTTGCAGTAGCCTTTCCGGCATCGCACCTCAAGATCATCGACTACAACCGGATAGTCAAAGACCTCAACGGCATGACAGCCTCCGAGTTTGTCAAAGCACTTGAAAAGGACTTTATCGTAGAGGAAAAGGGCGAAGCCGAATACCGGCCCGAGAAGCTTCATAACTTCTCGCTTTATGTCGACGGCAAGTGGTACAGCCTGACCGCGCGCGAAGGCCGATATGACGACAACGACCCCATAGGGCAACTTGATGTGACAATATCAAGCGACCTTATACTGCGTGATCTTCTCGGCATACATGACCTGCGAAGCGACAAACGCATAGACTTCGTGGGCGGCATAAGAGGTCTCGGAGAACTTAAACGAAGAGTGGACTCCGGCGAGATGAAAATGGCACTTGCGCTTTATCCCGTATCGATGGACCAACTTATGAACATAGCCGATACGGGCAATATCATGCCACCCAAAACCACATGGTTTGAGCCCAAATTAAGATCGGGCCTTGTCATACACAAGCTCGACGACTGAGTTGTATGTCGGGCAGCAGTAGCATGTCACACAACGGCACTGTAGCAGACATAACGCCGCATGGAGTGAAGGTAGCGCTCCACGACGACAGCGGGCAATGCGGCTCATGTTCGATAAAATCGTTTTGCCGGCCGCAAGGTACGGATAAACAGAATGTCATCGACATACACGTAGCGTCGACCGATACATTTGCCATCGGGGAAGAAGTTACCGTATATTGCACCGAACGACAGCAGACGGCCGCCGTGCTCATGTCATTGGCGTTGCCGTGCATATTGCTCATCGCGGCAGTTCTTATAGCACTCGCGGCAGGCGCCGGGGAAGGTACGGCCGCATGTTACGGGCTTGCCGCTACAGCGGTATATTATGCCGTGCTATATGTATTCCGACATAAGATAAGGACCGGATTCAACAGAATGAAGATATGTCATCGGTAATAATCGCCATCATAGTACTGGGAGTAACCGGTATAGCCGGAGCAGTCATACTGTATGCCGTGGCCAAAAAGTTTCATGTGAACGAAGACCCGCGCATAGCCCTCATAGAGGAACTGCTGCCGGGCGCCAACTGCGGCGGATGCGGTCGTTCCGGATGCCATGACTTTGCATGCGCATGCGCGACGGCCTCGTCGCTTGACAACCTTGCCTGTCCCGGAGCCGGAGCCGAGGTAATGAAAAAAATCGGCGACATAGTAGGACTCGCTCCGTCAACGGCCGCGGCCAAAGTAGCCGTAATACACTGCAACGGTTCGTGCACAAACCGTCCGGTAACCTCAAAGTATGAAGGGGCCGGATCATGCGCCATACTCGGAGCGCTTTATATAGGCTCAAGCGACTGCGCCTACGGATGTCTCGGACAAGGCGACTGTGTGGCCGCCTGTCGCTGGAACGCCATACATATGGATCCGCTGACGGGTCTGCCCGTCGTCGACACCGATTTATGTACCGGCTGCGGAGCCTGTACCGCCGCGTGTCCGCGTCACATAATAGAGTTGCGCGACAAGGGGCCCAAAGGGCGGCGCGTGTGGGTGGCCTGTGCCAACAAAGAGCGCGGAGCACTTGCCCTCAAGGAGTGTAAGGCCGCCTGCATAGGATGTTCAAAATGCCGCAAGGCATGTCAGCACGATGCCATAACGATAGAAAACAATCTGTCATATATCGACTACACAAAATGCAAGCTGTGCCGGAAGTGCGAGGCCGTATGCCCTACGGGTGCGATAACAGACAGCGGCTTCCCGCTAACCGTAAAAGAAGTGGAGGCACTTGCAGCCACACGACAGCGACAAAAAAACGAATAACGCGGCATGTCACATACATTTCATAAAGGAGGCGTGCATCCTCCCGAAAACAAAATTACGGCAGCGTGCCACATAACCGAGGTCGAGCTACCCCGGGAGGTCGTTGTCACGTTCTCGCAGCACATAGGAGCCATGGCAGCGTGCTGCCGCAGCAAAGGCGAACATGTGAAACGCGGCGACATGATAGCAAAAGCATCAGGCTTTGTATCGGCCAATGTACATACGCCGATATCAGGTACCGTGACACGCATAGACAAATGGAAGACCGCATTCGGTTATACAGCCGACACCGTAACCATAGTGGCCGATGACGATGACCATGCAAGCGACACGGCGTCGATAGACGGAGGCTCTGTTTCGCGCACGGATGAAGAGGTAGCTTTACTGTCGGATAAAGACATAGTGGAAATAATAGACGACGCCGGCATAGTAGGACTCGGCGGAGCGGCATTTCCCACCAAAGTAAAACTGTCGCCTCCGCCCGGCGTCAAAGCCGACCTGCTTCTTATCAACGGAGTGGAGTGCGAGCCATATCTTACCAACGACCATGCCCTCATGCTCGCCGCACCAAAAGAGATACTGGCCGGCATAAGACTGCTTATGAAAGCGGCCGGGACTGACCGTGCCGTGATAGGCATAGAGCGCAACAAAGACAACGCCATAAAGCTCCTCGAAAGCCTTACGGCCGACGACCGGTCGATATCGGTCGAAGCTCTTGACGTGAAATATCCGCAAGGAGGCGAGAAACAGCTCATAGAGGCTGTGACCGGGCATGAAGTGCCGTCGGGAGCCTTGCCTATAGCCACCGGAGTCATAGTACAGAACGTAGCCACAGCCTATGCCGTATATGAAGCCGTGTATCTCGGCAAGCCGCTCATAGAACGCGTGATAACCGTAACTGGCCCGTCGGTCAGGCGACCGGGCAATTACCGTGTACCCATAGGCATGAATATGTCCGACCTCGTAAATATAGCCGGCGGAGTACCCGACGACACCGGAAAGATAATACTCGGAGGCCCCATGATGGGCAAGGCGGTGGTATCGCTTGACGCCCCGACCATAAAAGGGGTATCGGGCATACTTATGTTGCCTGACGACAAATCGCACCGCGATGCCGTACAACCCTGCATACGGTGCGCCGCCTGTGTCGACGCATGCCCGATGGGGCTTGAGCCTTACCTGCTCGCTACATTATCGCGCCACCGGCTGTGGGATGAAGCGGAAGCCGGCAAAATCATGAACTGCATAGAGTGTGGCTGCTGCAGCTACTCATGCCCTTCATCGCGTCCGATACTCGACTATATAAGATTAGGTAAAACCACCGTCGGCGGCATCATACGCAGCCGGCAGTCAAAACAATAAAATATGGCCCGTATGCTTACCGTATCCGCATCGCCTCATCTTCATACAAAGCGCACCGTCGCGGGTTGCATGCGCCATGTGACGATAGCACTGCTGCCTGCCGCCGCATGCGCGCTGTACATATTCGGAATAGGCGCTTTAATCGTCATAGTCACATCAATAGCGGCGTGTGCCGCCACCGAATACGGCATAAACCGATGGATGCTACGGCGCCCGTCGACACTCGCCGACGGCAGCGCCATACTGACAGGGCTGCTGCTTGCGTTCAATCTGCCCTCCAACCTGCCTGTATGGGCGGTAATCATCGGCTCTGTCGTAGCTATCGGCATCGGGAAGATGGCATTCGGAGGTCTCGGCTGCAACATATGGAATCCGGCACTCGTGGGCAGGGTATTTCTACTCATATCCTTCCCCGTTCAGATGACATCATGGCCATTGCCGCTGGTAAACCGCAGCGAATACTTCGATGCCGTGACAGGAGCCACCACACTGGGCATGCTGAAACTCGGCGAGACCGACACCGCATCGGTCGACGCCGTGGCCAACGCTGTAGGCGCCGTAGGAGGCTCGCTCGGCGAAGTGAGCGCCATAGCGCTGCTCATCGGCTTCATCTATCTGCTGTGTGTCAAAGTCATAACGTGGCATATACCGGTGGCGATACTCGGCACGGTGGCACTGTTTTCGCTCTGCACGGGAGGCAATCCGGCAGTAGAGCTGCTGTCGGGCGGCCTTATGCTCGGAGCCTGCTTTATGGCTACCGACTATGTCACATCGCCCATGGCGAAAAAGGGCATGCTTATATTCGGCGTCATGATAGGCCTGATCACTGTCATAATACGCCACTGGGGAGCCTATCCGGAAGGTGTGTCCTTTGCCATACTGCTTATGAACGGTTTTGTACCGCTGATAGACCGATATGTCAAACCGCGCAAATTTGGAGAAAGGAGGTCAAGGTTATGAAAAAATTGCCCTCAACCCTTACATACATGACTGTATCGCTCGGTGTTATCACTATAGTGGCCGGGGCATTGCTCGCTTGGGTGCATGAGATAACAGCGGCCCCTATAGCAGAGGCGGCGCAACGCAAGCAGGTAGAGGCCATACGTGCGGTATTGCCGGAATTTGACAACGACCCCACGGCACAGCAGGTCAAATGGACTCCCGGCTCGGGCGGGGAACCGTTTACGATATTTCCGGCTTACATAGGCGACGTCTTTACAGGAGCAGCCGTAGAAGGATATTCGCCCGACGGATTCTCGGGTAAAGTACGTATAATGTACGGCTTCAACGCCGAGGGCGACATCACCGGCTATGAAGTACTGTCACACGCCGAGACACCGGGACTTGGCGCCAAGATGAATGAATGGTTTCGCATGGATATCGGCCACCGGTCAGTCATCGACAAAAATCCGTCAGAAACGTCAATGTATGTCACCAAGGACCCCGGCGGAGAAATCGATGCCATAACCGCCGCCACAATATCATCGCGGGCATTTCTGGCCACACTGCGCGATTGTCATGACGCTTTCTTATATTACAAAACTGAAAAAACGGTATCACATGAATAGACTGCGCATCATATACAACGGTCTTGTTACCGAAAATCCCACATTTGTGCTGCTGCTCGGCATGTGCCCCACCCTCGGTACTACAGGCTCCGCCATAACGGGGCTATCCATGGGTCTGGCCACGTCGGGAGTGCTTATATGCTCCAATGCCGCCATATCAGGGATAAAGAGCATGGTGCCAGACAAAGTACGCATACCCGCGTACATAGTTGTCATAGCCACGTTCGTCACTCTGCTTCAGATGTTCATGCAGGCCTATCTCCCCTCTCTCAACGAAAGCCTCGGCATATTCATACCGCTCATCGTGGTAAACTGCATACTCTTGGGACGCGCCGAGGCCTATGCCTCGCGCCACTCGGTCATCGACTCGGTCTTTGACGGCATAGGCATAGGATGCGGCTTCACCGTGGCGCTGACTCTTCTTGGCAGCATACGCGAGCTGCTCGGCACCGGCACCGTGTTTGGCGCGCGCATATTTCCCGAGACCTACGGGTCGCTCGTATTTGTACTCGCGCCGGGCGCATTCATAGCTCTGGGCTTTCTCATCGCCATAATAAATCTTCGTAACCGCAGGAAGTCATGTTAACATACATCTCCATAATAATAACCGCAATATTTGTCAACAATATTGTTTTTGCCCAGTTTCTCGGTATATGTCCGTTTCTCGGAGTGTCAAAAAAGCTAAGCTCGGCTACAGGCATGGGAGCCGCTGTGACTTTTGTCATGGCACTCGCAACCTGTGTGACATGGCTGCTCCAGAAGTATGTGCTCGATGTGTTCGGACTCGAATACATGCAGACCATACTGTTCATACTCGTAATAGCCGCTCTTGTACAGATGCTTGAGATAATCCTCAAAAAAATAGCGCCCGCGCTTTACAGCGCGCTCGGCGTATTTCTGCCGCTGATAACGACCAACTGCGCCGTGCTCGGCGTAGCCATACTTGTCACCCAGAAAGGCTTCTCGCTCGGAGAGTCGCTGGTCTATGCGGTAGCCACCGCCTTGGGCTTCACACTTGCACTTGTAGTCTTCGCCGGCATACGCGAGCGTCTTGCACTGACCGAAGTGCCGGCATCAATGCGCGGCATACCCATCGCCCTTGTCTGCGCCGGCCTTCTCGCAATGGCATTCATGGGCTTTGCCGGCATATCAATCGGCTGATTGCAGACATGAATCAAAATATTTGTTAAAAAGAAATCAAAATAAAACAAATACTATAAACAAGGCAATTCTATTGACTATCTTTGCGAAGCATAAACCACTCATTATTGCCTTAACATGAATATAAGACACGCACATTTAAACTACTTGTTGCTCTGTATATTATCGACTTTTATCGCGGCATGCAACAACGATGTTTTTATAGATGACAGAAAGCCATCGGCCGAGGAGCTTACGCTTGACGACGACGGGGCCACCGCATCGCTATCGTTTCAAACCGACCATCTTAACGGTCTTAAGATAAAAACGCCATATGACTTCGCACATCATGTGTACTACAGCGCCGACGGGAAAGTGATACGGGAAAGTTCCGGATACACCGCACCTTTTATTGACAGCGATGATTCATATGACATACCCCGATATATCGAGATCACCACAGAGGAGGATATGAGATTGAAGGTGGAACTTAAGGGTAACGAGATAATATTGACCGTGATTGACAATCCTTACGGCATCAATATGACCGGATACATCGAGCTTGAATACGGGTACAAGATTGATGAGATAAGCTTCAGTATCAATCCGGGACAGCCGACATTATATCGCATAACCGACATAACTTATGATGCCGACAGCCCCATTGACTTTGAGACCCGGTCTATAACATCGCCCGTACTCACTTATACAAACGGCACCCCGAACCCTACATATATGAAAGTGACCCCGGGTAAAAACAGGCCCATGCAAGTGATGTTTGAGATAAAAAGACATTCGATAAAGTTTACCGATGATATGCCCGAGGTAGAGATACCCACCTATCCGCTCATCGATGAAACAGACGGATTGTATGCGCCCGGATTTCACGGTGTGAAGGTAGTATTTTCGGATACAGCCATAAAAATGGACCCGCTCGACCCCAAGTTCAACATGACTTACAGTTCGGAGGTGGCACCGTATTCCACGAAGCAGGCCATTCTCAGTACCGACTACGGCATGGCGCGGGCTTATGGCATTATACACGCAGTCAACACCTTGTCGGGAAAAGAAATAGACATAAAATTTACAGTAAGCGTATTGCAGCCTTTCTGGTTTGATCTAAAATGGAAAGATTTGCCTTATGGAGCAGAATAACACCCATCGTACACCGGCATCCATATGCCGGCAAATTGCAGCGGCTATAATAATCGTCATATCGCTGGCACCTGCAGCACACGCCGCACAGAATGATACATGCACGGCAATGCCAAAACTCATACACCGTATAGGAGTGGATGTGCGCCCGTCATATGTGGCATCGTCAAGAAATGCGATAACATACGACTACGATGACGGCGAACGGCCCGACGAAATGCACACCGCGCTGTCGGCTCATCTGAAATGGGCGTTCAGTTTCTCGGACGCCACCAAACTCGGCCGCATGTATCCCGAGGCGTATCAAGGCATAGGCATCGGTTACACTTCATTTTTCAACAGCGAGCGCATAGGAAACCCCATCGGTCTTTACATATTTCAGGGCGCGCCCATAGTGCATCTGTCTGACAGACTGTCGTTAAACTATGAATGGAATTTCGGAGCGACATTCGGCTGGAAAAAATATGACCCCGAACTGCCGCGTGTAAATCTGGTGGTAGGCTCCAAAGTAAACGCCTACATAAATCTGGGCTTCATGTTTAACTACCGGCTGTCGCAACGGCTTAATCTTACGGCCGGCATAGACATGTCGCACTACTCCAACGGCAACACGTCATGGCCCAATCCCGGAGTCAATTCAATAGGCGGAAGGGTCGGACTCACCTACACACTCAACACTCAGCCTCGTCGCAGGACTTGTGCCTTGCCCGATACAGCGCGCATGAAGCCCCACATGAGCTATGACTTGGTCGTATACGGAGCCGCTCGCAAGCGTGCGGTAGAAACGTATGAGACCGAGATGGTGCCGGGACACTTCGCCGTAGCCGGCATAAACTTCGCGCCCATGTACAACTTCAACCGCTATTTCCGTGCGGGACTGTCGGCCGACATACAATATGACGAGGGTTCCAACCTATCCAAATACTGGATTGAAGGAACCCACGACGAAGGTATCAAATTTCGCCGGCAACCGTTCAAGGACTGCATCAGTGCCGGAGTGTCGATACGCGGTGAACTTGTCATGCCCATATTCTCAATAAACATGGGCATAGGACGCAACTTCATAGCATGTCATGAAAACCGCAACTTCTATCAGATACTTGCGCTGAAAGTGCATATAATGCCACAGGCATTCCTGCACATAGGCTATCAGCTAAACAGCTTCAAGAATCCCAACAACCTCATGATAGGTTTCGGCTACCGCTTCCACGACAAGCGATAATCAGCGGCGGCTTAACGTTCCGACGAAGTCTTGGAAAGGACAATGTATTGACCGGCGGCAGAGGTATTTAACCGGGCTACCGTATCATTCTCAAAATCCACAACAACGACATTGGGGAGGACCTGTGTAAGCATATCCTCGACAGCCATATTGTCGGGACACAGCATGGTAGTCTTAAGCGAATTGCCCCACTTGATCGAATCGCCTACAAGAGCGTATTCGCCCTGAATGGAATTGCAACCGGTAGCTACAACGTAGGCCGAATCGTTTTTAAAATCAAAATATGCGTCGATTGAGTCAGGCTTTACCGAAACAGAATCGTTAACGACAACATTGGCGATATCCCATTTGCCGACCAGTGAATGAATGGCCTCGGCTTCAGCGATTGTATCGTTTACAGCATCTGCATTCTGTGAATTGTTTTTGCTTCCGCATGAAGAAAGCACAAGCGCCGCAGCGGCGGCTACCATAAAAATTTGTTTCATTTTTAATTGTGTTTTATCTTAGTTGAACATTCATTGTTAAGATAACAGGGTACAAAGCTACTAACAATTATCGTAACAGGCACTAAATCGAAGCAAGTTTTTATTGCCCGTCAACAAACATGAGCAACAGCAGCGCTACGATGAACAGGCCGTAACCCACATAGCGCAAAGAAGTTATAGCACGCGTATGACGACTTTCATAATCCTCATGCTTACGGCTTTTATAAGACTCTACGGCACGCCATATGCGCCCTGCATTTATGCAAAGCATACCGGCAAATGCCACTCCTATCGCAATCCACACCTACATAATGACAATATAACAACTCAAGCGACGAAATGGCTCACGGCAGCCGCACATCATGACGACGAACCGATGCGGGAATTGGGTATAGCAAAACCACAGGTCGTTAAAACACGCATATGAAGGGCGGGGTTTTGCTTTCTCACTCCATTTTACTATTTTTGCAAAGGCATTAATAGCCTATATGTAAGTCTGTAAAATTACCGCTATGATGAATAAGTCATTTATCGCATTTCTAATAGCATTGATCTGCATTGTTGATGTAGATGCCCGGCAGGTCAAGATGGAGTATAACGACAAGACACAGTCGCTGCCCGAGGTCATGCGGCAATACCTTAGAATAAAGGGTGTGCAGAGCATGAGTGCAACCTTGAAGGGAGAATTTAACGGTAAACGTGGCATAATCAAGCGAATTTCTTGTCACGACGGAGAGTTTTCCGAAAAGGATATGATGCAGGATTTTATTCATTTCGTGTTGGTCGACAGTGTGGAAACTCTTGATTTCATCACCGTCCCTATTAATAATGACAAGATAATATTGGAATGCGTACATTCCGCTACCGGTCAGCCGATGTTCTCCGACACGTTGGATATCGACAGGAATAAAATACTTATGGAAACCTACATTGCCGGCAGTGATACGGAATTTCCAATCATAGCCTACCCTTCGGGCATCAAGATTGACAGTGAAATAGGCACTATGGTCTGGTATTGCGGGCTACGCGATTCAGGTGTGGAGCCTCGGAAATGGTATGAGACGCACGATATAGACGATTATATCTATTATACAATCACGCTTGAAGAGGACACGCCTCCCGACGACAATGCGCCGGTGTACTTGAAAGTGGCCAAGGAAGGTGCAGAAGCGTTTCACAGACATTGACACGTCATTATAATCAGTGTAAATTACCGTCCCCTGCCGTATGTATAGCCGCAGCTTGCTTACAAAAAGCAATGGAGAGCCAAGCAGCCCTCCATTACCTACGGATTAACACTTTCCCCCGCTGTATTAAGCCCAGACTTTTTGTAGCCCCCATCATCCGTCAGGTGTTAGCTTATTCTATTCACCCCCGGGGAATTGCGCTTGTACCGCAAATATAACACTTTAATATCGTATTACAACGTTATGTCGCAATTTTGTCTGCTTTTTATTACTTTTGTGCTATATAAGTCATAATCGGATCAGCAGCAAAAAACGGTTGATGTATTTGACACAGCACGCGAATCGGATAGCCATGCAAGAGACCGTGCGGGTCGCAGCCGTACGCCGTAGTACCGGCGTACGGCCCGACTTTGGCATCGTTTAACGACAGCGTTTTCATATTGATTCCACAAATCAATCGACATCATCAAGATGTCCGAAGCCCCACCACCAGAAGCCCCCAAGCGCTTGTGCCTCAAGATACAGCCGTGGGGCGTAGTCAAAGTTCAATTTGACCTCGAAGCTAACTTTATTGTCCATGTGTTGTTGAGATTATAAAGGCTTGATAATGATTAATCTCGGTAAAATACTATTGTGGGTGAGCGCCGTATCGTTTGTCGTTTATATGATATGGCCTGCGGCTCGCCTGATCGCCATGATCGCAGGCGCGGTATCGTTTGGCGCGGCGCTTTGGTGGAATTTCGGTCAGATAGGCAAACTTTAGCTAAACCCGTATCGAGCTTTTGCCTCTTCAAACCACTGCTTAAGTTTCTCGGCCGTCAACTCCCCGCACAGTGACACCGACGTGCGTCGCCATCATTCCATGCGAACTTCATCACAAGGCCGGTTGTAATTTGCTTACTTTTTATTACTTTTGTGCTACAAGATACAGCCACTTAATCCGAGGCGACACAGCTTACGCCGTTGTAATTTGCTTACTTTTTATTACTTTTGTGCTACAAGATACAGCTAAGATCGTCAAACCGTTCTTCCGACAAGGGTTGTAATTTGCTTACTTTTTATTACTTTTGTGCTACAAGATACAGCTCGGAACAATCCATGTACTTCGTCAACAGAGTTGTAATTTGCTTACTTTTTATTACTTTTGTGCTACAAGATACAGCCGGAAGAAGTGTTAGCTACTTGACTGACTAGTTGTAATTTGCTTACTTTTTATTACTTTTGTGCTACAAGATACAGCTTGCCATTTTTTGATAAAATTATTGTTGCAGTTGTAATTTGCTTACTTTTTATTACTTTTGTGCTACAAGATACAGCGGCACGGTAATATAAGGTTCTGGACTATAGTTGTAATTTGCTTACTTTTTATTACTTTTGTGCTACAAGATACAGCTTACTCGTTGGTGAATACCTCAACCAATGCGTTGTAATTTGCTTACTTTTTATTACTTTTGTGCTACAAGATACAGCCACTTCGTATCCTTGTCGTTTAGTCCCATGGTTGTAATTTGCTTACTTTTTATTACTTTTGTGCTACAAGATACAGCTAGCTTTAACCCTATTATAAATCTGACACAGTTGTAATTTGCTTACTTTTTATTACTTTTGTGCTACAAGATACAGCTTGTGGCTGAAAGGGAAGGTATGCTTCACAGTTGTAATTTGCTTACTTTTTATTACTTTTGTGCTACAAGATACAGCTATCACACAGACGACCGCTCCGACGACAAAGTTGTAATTTGCTTACTTTTTATTACTTTTGTGCTACAAGATACAGCCACCGTTGTAGGTGCCCTCTACGCGTTGGCGTTGTAATTTGCTTACTTTTTATTACTTTTGTGCTACAAGATACAGCGCCAAAGGTTTAGGGCTTCGGATTGAATACGTTGTAATTTGCTTACTTTTTATTACTTTTGTGCTACAAGATACAGCGATGCGGTGATTGCCATGAACCGGCGATTAGTTGTAATTTGCTTACTTTTTATTACTTTTGTGCTACAAGATACAGCTTCGTCCGGCTCCAACCTCTGCAAGTAGCCGGTTGTAATTTGCTTACTTTTTATTACTTTTGTGCTACAAGATACAGCGCTTCCCGTTTATTGCGGCCGCCGCCGTTAGTTGTAATTTGCTTACTTTTTATTACTTTTGTGCTACAAGATACAGCAATTGCGTAAATTGGATAAAATGGAGCAACGTTGTAATTTGCTTACTTTTTATTACTTTTGTGCTACAAGATACAGCCGTTCCCGCCGGAAGTTGGATAAGGGAAGCGTTGTAATTTGCTTACTTTTTATTACTTTTGTGCTACAAGATACAGCTAGCCGAGCAACAGGGCAACGCTTCCATGAGTTGTAATTTGCTTACTTTTTATTACTTTTGTGCTACAAGATACAGCCAGAAGACAATCAATGTAGGCGTGGAAATGGTTGTAATTTGCTTACTTTTTATTACTTTTGTGCTACAAGATACAGCCCCGCCACAGAGAAGCCCTGAAAGAGATAGGTTGTAATTTGCTTACTTTTTATTACTTTTGTGCTACAAGATACAGCAAAGAACGCGCCGAGGCTCTTTTGAATTTCGTTGTAATTTGCTTACTTTTTATTACTTTTGTGCTACAAGATACAGCACGAGAGCATAGCTGCCTAAACCTTTACCCGTTGTAATTTGCTTACTTTTTATTACTTTTGTGCTACAAGATACAGCAGCCAAAGATGAAATCCTCATGGAACGTATGTTGTAATTTGCTTACTTTTTATTACTTTTGTGCTACAAGATACAGCCGACCAGCACCGCCAAATGGAATGATTTCGGTTGTAATTTGCTTACTTTTTATTACTTTTGTGCTACAAGATACAGCTTTTTCACGGGTTCGTCCTCGGTGAGCTTGTTGTAATTTGCTTACTTTTTATTACTTTTGTGCTACAAGATACAGCGTGTGCGGTGTAAGTCCATATTACCTATGCGTTGTAATTTGCTTACTTTTTATTACTTTTGTGCTACAAGATACAGCTTTTTCACCCGTGGACTTGATGGCTGGCTCGTTGTAATTTGCTTACTTTTTATTACTTTTGTGCTACAAGATACAGCAGCACGTTTTTGTTATGCTCATCAACCATAGTTGTAATTTGCTTACTTTTTATTACTTTTGTGCTACAAGATACAGCACCCCCCCCCACAAGCAAAGCACGAAAACAGTTGTAATTTGCTTACTTTTTATTACTTTTGTGCTACAAGATACAGCTTAAGTCGGTGTGATTCATCCATGATTACCGTTGTAATTTGCTTACTTTTTATTACTTTTGTGCTACAAGATACAGCAATGGGAGAGATTTGGAATATGCCCCAACTGTTGTAATTTGCTTACTTTTTATTACTTTTGTGCTACAAGATACAGCCTACATTCAGCTCCACACCTCGGACATGGAGTTGTAATTTGCTTACTTTTTATTACTTTTGTGCTACAAGATACAGCTGATAGGTGTGGAACTCTACACGCCGCTATGTTGTAATTTGCTTACTTTTTATTACTTTTGTGCTACAAGATACAGCATAGACATATTCACTGTTTAAGAAAACTTTGTTGTAATTTGCTTACTTTTTATTACTTTTGTGCTACAAGATACAGCGAACCGACACAAACCCCGGAAACACCTCAGGTTGTAATTTGCTTACTTTTTATTACTTTTGTGCTACAAGATACAGCGGGCGGTTAAAGGCTCGCATCGAGGAATTAGTTGTAATTTGCTTACTTTTTATTACTTTTGTGCTACAAGATACAGCACAGTGCAATCGTGGAACTCCCGATAATTCGTTGTAATTTGCTTACTTTTTATTACTTTTGTGCTACAAGATACAGCACCAGATCGATTCCCGTAAAAAGGATTCTGGTTGTAATTTGCTTACTTTTTATTACTTTTGTGCTACAAGATACAGCACATTAGGCGCAACTGACTAATCTACAAGCTGTAACGTTCCGATTCAGGAACAGAAAACGGGCCTCAAAACGAGGTCCGTTTTCTGTTATTTCAGGCTTTTCAAGAGCAGCTGCAAAACGGACTAATTGCGGGTCAGCAGCAAAAGTCGGTTGAACTGTTAAAATATAACGGATTGGTAGGGGCGCCAGTCGTACGGCGCCCGTTAAGCAGGATGGCCAAGCAAGAGACCATGCGGGTCGCAGCCGGATGCAGTTTGACAACATGCGAATCGCCATTTGTTCCGAGCACAAAGTGTCATGATAGGGAAAACCTGTATCAAAACATATTCGAGTCCGGCAAAGCTCGTGCTTGTCGCTATCGGCTGCATGATGCAAATACGACATACATACTCAGCTGCATCCGTTACGGATATTGTGACCGATCCACTATTCAGGCAAACAACGTCCTGAATGCCTCCTCAACTTTGGCGACTTCCACAATCTTGATATTAAGACGTGATGTGTCAAAACCTTTGGTATTATTACGCGGTATGAGTATTGTGGAAAAACCGAGTTTTTCGGCTTCAAGTATACGCTGCTCCACACGTGTCACGGATCTGATCTCGCCCGACAAGCCGACTTCACCCGACATGCACACATCGCGGGGTATCGCCATGTCTACGTTGGATGACAATATTGAACATATGACGCTTAGATCAAGGGCAGGGTCGTTGACTTTAAGGCCTCCGGCTATATTAAGAAACACGTCTTTCTGGGCGAGCTTGAAGCCTACACGTTTCTCAAGCACAGCGAGCAACATGTTCATGCGCTTAGCGTCAAAGCCCGTCACTGACCGTTGCGGAGTACCATAAGCCGCTGTCGACACAAGCGCCTGCGTCTCAATAAGAAATGGGCGTATACCTTCAAGCGTCACCCCGATGGATACTCCCGACAACTCCGCGCCGTCGCTCTGCGACAGAAGCAGTTCCGACGGATTAGAGACCTCACGGAGTCCGCGCTGCACCATCTCATAAATGCCCAGTTCGGATGTCGAGCCGAAACGGTTCTTTATAGAGCGCAATATGCGGTACATGTAGTGGCGGTCGCCTTCAAACTGCAGCACGGCGTCAACAATGTGCTCAAGCACCTTTGGGCCGGCAATGGAACCCTCTTTGTTGATATGTCCTATAAGAATCACCGGAGTGCCGGATGACTTGGCGTAACGCAACAGCTGTGCGGCACATTCCCTGACCTGACTCACACTGCCCGACGATGACTCGATGGCGTCAGAGGCTATAGTCTGAATAGAGTCCACGACAAGCATTTCGGGCTTTAAACTGTCGACATGCCTCATTATCGACTCAAGTGAAGTGTCGCATACTATAAAACAGTTATCGCTGAGGCGCCCTATTCGGTCGGCACGCATCTTCAGCTGTGCCGCGCTCTCTTCGCCCGACACATAAAGTATGCGTTTACCGCGTATCGACAATATATTCTGCAAAACAAGGGTCGATTTGCCTATACCCGGCTCCCCGCCTATAAGCACAATTGAGCCTGCTACAAGCCCTCCGCCGAGTACCCGGTTCAGCTCCTCACTCGGCATATGTATGCGGGTCTCGGTCTCCGCGACTATGCCCGATATAGGCATGGGCACATTGTCACGTCCGGAGTCAAATGTCGATGACTTGCTCTTGCCGGTCACGACACGTTCCTCAACCATAGTGTTCCACTCTCCGCAGCCGGGACAGCGCCCTACCCATTTTGACGATTCATTGCCGCAGTTGCTGCAGAACCAAGTCGTTTTCACCTGTTTTGCCATAATTTTTCAAGATAATTGACGACGACGAAACTCCGCTACGGTTATAGCCGTGGCAGTGCCTACGTTAAGCGACTCGCTCGTAGGACGCAACGCAGGAAACGATGGTATATACAGCCGTCGGTCAACATGCCGGGCTACGTCATCCGATATGCCGCGGCCCTCGTTACCCATGACTATGACGCCGGAGTCGCCGAGCGAAGAATTGTATATGATGTCACCGTCAAGAAACGTACCGTAAACCGTCTGCCCGCATTGTGCCAAAAATTCCGGAAGGTCAGTATAGACCACCTTTACCCGCGATATGGCACCCATTGTGGCTTGTACCACTTTAGGATTGAAGCAGTCGACAGTATCGTGCGAGCACACTAGGGTGTCAATGCCGAACCAGTCGGCGACACGCATCACCGTACCGAGATTACCGGGATCCTGAAGCCGGTCAAGAGCTATGACAAGGCGTCCGGCAATGTCAGCCGGAGTTATCTCGTATACAGGTCGCTCGTACACCGCCATGACCTGCGGAGGGGTCGACAGATGGCTCATGCGCTCCAAGTCGGCACGTTTCACTACCGTTATGGAGGCCGAGCCACGGAGGTCATGCCCATGCGCCTCCGTCCAAGCGGCAGTCGCAAATATCCACCGGGGGGCAAACGCTCCGGCTGTGTCAAGCACACATTTGGTGCCTTCGGCTACAAACAGTCCCTCGGCATCTCTTACTTTCGGGTCATCAAGCGACGCCACAAGTTTGCGTACCCGGTTGGTGAGCTCCTCCATCTATTTAGCAAAATTCTTCATTCCCGCTTCAAGAAACTCTGTGAAACGCGGAATATTTTCGTCATATGAGAATGGCCCTGACAGAAGCCTGCCCGACGGATCAAGCACGACATAATAGGGCTGCGCATTGGCTTGGAATTTATAGCGCTGCAGATAGCTCCAACGGTCGCCGTAGGTCTCCAGCACCACTTTCTTGCCATTTTCAGTGACGGTCTCGGGCACGGGAAGTTTTTTCTTCTCGTCGACCATCAGTTTTATAACGACAAAATTGTCTTCAATCATAGTCCTGACATCAGGATTGTCAAGAACGGCGCCCTCCATCTTGCGGCAGTTGACACATCCATAACCAGAGAAGTCAATGAACACAGGCTTGCCTTCTTCGGCGGCAGCCTTCATGCCCTCTTCATAGTCATCATACTCCTTGAACACTCCTCCGTAAAGATTGAAATCCTGAGTATAAAGCGGAGGCACAAACGCACTCACGCCCTTGAGGGGAGCACCCCACAGGCCGGGTACGAGATACACGGCAAACGACAGTGAAATCATCGACAGGAAGAAACGGAAAGTGCCTATGCTTCCGTTGGCCGGGCCGTAATGAGAGAAATTAAACTTGCCCAAAAGATAAAGTCCGAGAAGAGTGAAAATCACAATCCAGAGAGCAAGGAACACCTCGCGGTCAAGTATATGCCATCCGTAAGCAAGATCGGCCACCGAAAGGAACTTCAATGACAGAGCAAGCTCGATGAATCCAAGCACTACCTTGACGGTATTCATCCATCCGCCTGACTTGGGAGCGCTCTGCAACCATGAAGGGAACATGGCAAACAGACAGAACGGTATGGCAAGGGCAAACGAGAAGCCGAACATACCCACTGCCGGACCGAACTTATCGCCGGTACTTGCCGCCTCAACAAGCAGTGTGCCTATGATAGGTCCTGTGCAGGAAAACGATACCAGCGTAAGAGTAAAAGCCATAAAGAATATGCTCAGGAGGCCGGTTGTACGCTCGGCGGTACTATCCATCTTGTTGGCCCACGATGAGGGCAGCTTGATGTCAAACGCGCCGAAGAACGATATGGCAAACACCACAAGCAGCAGGAAGAAGATAATATTGCAGACCGCACTGGTTGACAATGCGTTAAGCGAGCTTGCGCCGAACAGTGCCGTGATAAGCAGACCTAACAGCAGATATATGGCTATAATCGATATACCATATATAAAGGCGTCGGCCACCGACCGTGCCCTTGACTTGCCCTTCTTAAGGAAAAAGCTCACTGTAAGCGGTATCATAGGCCACACACAGGGAGTGAGCAATGCCACAAAACCGCCGATAAAACATGTTATGAATATATACCACAACGAAGCGGTATCAGTATTTTCAGCCTTTTCAGTACCGGAAAAATCCACCGGATCCCATATGCCGGCATCAGTATCTGACTTTTCGTCAGCTACGTTGGCAAACGGGGTTTCGACAAGTGCGGCGGCCACGGTATCAGCTGTTGTCTCGGTAACATCGGCCGACACACCCTTTGCCGATCCGGTAAATTCAAAGGTCTCTTTCTGCGGAGGGATACAATTCTGGTCATTGCATGCTGAAAACCGTATGGTACCTGCCACGGCATAGTTGCCCGAACCGGCTACGAACGCCTGCTTTATGACAACATGCTCGGTCCACCAGCTTAGGTTGGCACCGAACATCTCGTCAAACTCCTTGTGCGACGCTTTGTCGGCCGTCAGCTTTCCTTCAAGCGTAACGCCTTCCAGCTTGCTCCAGTCCACCGACAACGGCGTAGGACCTATGTCCGGATCCACTTCATGGCTGTACATGTGCCACCCGGCCGCAATGTCGGCAGTCATGACGATTTCACCCTTGTTTCCATCAATCATGTCAAGCGCTACGGTCCACTTAACGGGGTTCACAAACTGTGCGTTAAGCCCGGAGACCGAGGCCACCAGCATTATAATCAAAATATTAAAAATGCGTTTTCCCATCCTTAAAATACTATAATCATTAATTTAATATACAAAGTTAGGGCTTTTACCATAAATACCCGCTATATTTCAGTATTTTTCACAACCACCCATTTACATGGCCGACACAGCATGTGAAACTACTTACGGATTCGTCCAATCCGCCAGCCTGATTATGACGTACATTTTTCATTGACATGCAATATTGATACGCCAAAAATTTATCGGGCAATTAGCTTTGTTTTATAGTTATTCCTTTTTTATGTCGTAACTTTGCTGTCAGGACAACTGAAACGTTTATGCTAAACCGCATCATCACATCAATATTCTGTGCCATCGTCGCGACAACGGCAACAGCAAATACCGAGCTTACCGACTCTTTAAAAACGCCCGAACTTAATAAACCGGATGTAACCGCAATACATTGCGCCCAAAGGCTTTTTACAACTTCTAAAAGCTTCGATATGATTGCGTCACTGCAATATTTTGACAAAATAAAGGAAATACCGCAGTTCAGCCATCTCGCCGCCGACTCCGCTTTCATGCGTGAACTTAACACCGTAAATGATAATGTTTCAGCATCTAAACTGTGCAATCTCTATGCCTCTTTCGGAGGAAACAGACATGATACCGACTCATGCGTGGTTTTCTTCACTTTGTTGCCGGGAAATAATGATGTCATCAAGTATGATGAAGACTGGGTGAATAACATTGTAGATCTGAGCCCACAGATAAGCAGATGTCTGTCAGCTATAAACGCGTCGGGATATTCGGAGTATTGGTCCTCAGAGATCAAACCTGTTCTTGACGGGTACATAAATTCCTATCCGGTTTCGGAAAAAGCGATAAACGCCATACATGATGCCATGACAGAGTTCTCCGGACCGGAGATACTGCCGCCGACGCGCTCCAATATTTATATTCTTAACATCAACAATGCCTTTAATCTGTCAGACGAATCATTCTGTTGCACGCCACTTCTCCTCGACGTAGAACTTGAAAAGAAATTCAGGCTCGACTTTTTAAAAGTTTATATCCACGAGAATCTTCATCGTCTGTCGATTTCCGAGCAGCTTATGCAAAAACTTGATGAACTCATGACCGACGATTTTTACCGTGATAATGAAAATGTGGCCAGAGGTCATAACGAAGGCCGTAATGAGGCTTTTGTTGTCGCAGCCGAAGTCTTTATATCACATAAAATCGGTCGCAGGGACAACTGTAGCGTATATAATGAATTTAAGGAATATGTCGATGGCAGTCTTGTACTTGCACCTATAATATACATACACCTTCCTGAAAAGCAGAAAGCAGAATCACTCAATGACTTCATTCTCCGCCTATTTGACAATGGAACAATAAAAGCCGGTAATGTCAAAGCTGAATACCGCAAGGCCATGATGAAGGTTGAGACGTCAATGTTACAAACCGAAATATAATAACCACGTATAAACTTCAATATTTATAACTTATGAAAACTGTATACCGTTCAAGGATTGACTGGTGGATATGGGCTACCGCATGCTTCTTTTTCGCCGTGCTTATAGCCGCAGCCATAGGTGGCATAGGATGGATATCTTTTTTAATCTTTCTGATAGGTTTCGGAAGCATATTTGCCATAACTTTTTTCGGAGTCTGGTATGCCGTTGATGGCGATGAACTCTTAGTATATCAGTATTGCCGTCCGCGCCGTTACCCCATTAATAAAATCAAAGCTATAAAATCATGTAAAAGCGTCCTTTGGGGGCCTGCCCTATCCTCTGATAAACTGGCCATAGCATTTACCGACCGTTCAGTGCTGAAAAATTACGGGCCTCTGTACATATCACCAAAGGACAAGGGTAGATTCATAGGTCAACTACTTGGAATAAATCCGGATATCGAAATGAAATGACTCTGAAACCAAACCTTGTTTAGCGTCGTATTGCAATAATGCCCTGCGGCATAAGGCTCTAAGAATCTTTGCGAATATTTTTCGGGCAAATGTTGACGGATTTAAAATAAAAATATAACTTTGCAGGGTAAAGCAATAACAAATATTCGTATAATATCTAAATTAAACTATCATGGCTTACGTAATTACAGATAAGTGTGTAGCTTGCGGCACTTGCCTTCCGGTGTGCCCCGTAGAAGCAATCTCCGAAGGTGACATCTACCACATCGATCCCGATACTTGCATCGAGTGCGGTAGCTGCGCTGAAGTTTGCCCCAGCGAAGCAATTATCCCCGGCGAATAATCAACAACCGGCATTTATAAATAACAAAGGCTCCCACGTGGGAGCCTTTGTTATTTATAAAATCGAGCGGGCCTGTAAGCCGGGTTATGTAACGGAGATACTCCGCCGTCGGTCATTTATCTACGCCCGGTGTTGCCACCGGGCTGGGTCGCGGCTTTGCCGCAGTCAGCAGTCTACCCCCCGGCAATGGACGAGCAACCCTTGAATGCCGGTATACTTGACCTTGCAACCCATCAGATGTGCGGCAGCCCATATCGCTGTGGACCCCGGTGAGCTCTTACCTCGCCTTTTCACCCTTACCGCCACAAAGGCGGCGGTTATTTTCTGTCACATTACTCTGCCATCGCTGACAGGTCTCCGTTAGGGACCATGGTGCTCTGCGTTGCCCGGACTTTCCTCTTGCCGCACGCGAAGTCGACAAGCGACCGACCGTCCCGCTCGAAACGTAGCGCAAATTTACAAAATTTCATCATAACACCACGCAAATTACCCATTCCAATTAATAATACAGTATAAGCCAACAATACCGCATCATCTCTAAAGATTACGTATACCGACAATGGGCACTGTCCGCAACATACCGTTTTTGGATTCATATTTAAATGTACCCAGCTGTTTAGCACACATTCCCGATGGAATATCTATAATCTACAACGCGACTATTGCGGGCAAGCTTGTGCATAACAGGAGTTTATAGTGAGGATTCTATGTCAGGGGTGCAGGAGGGAGATGCGGACGCGCTTGCCTTTGAGGCGCTCGGAGGCGACTGTGCGGAGCAGAGCGGCGGCTTTGTCGACGGGCACGGCGGCAATAGCGGAGTGGTCTTTCACTATTATGCGCCCAACCTCATCGGACGCAAGGCCACCTTGCTTGATAAGGAAGCCGGCGATGTCGCCTCGTGATATCTTCTCTTTTTTCCCGGCATTGAAGTACAAAGTGGCCGCCGATGCTTTTATAGGATCGGAGGAATGGCCCGTAGGTACATAGGCACGGTCAAAAGTCACATATTCGGGTATATTGTCAGCCTCCGATGTGAGAACATAGACGGTGCCGCGTGCATCGACTCGCGCCGTGCGCCCGTTGCGATGTGTCCAAGTCTCCTTGGTAAGCGGCATATGATAATGGATTATAGCCTGTACTGAGTCAATGTCAAGACCGCGCGCCCCGAGGTCGGTAGACACAAGTATCAGAGTAGTGCCGTTATTAAGCAGGTCGACTGCCTTTTCCCTGTCGGGCTGGTCAAGAGCACCGTGGTACATACCTGCCGGCAGTCCGGCCTCCTTGAGATGACGATACACACGGTCGGCGCTTTCACGATGATTGACAAATATAATGACACGACCGTTGTCGAGCGAGTGCAGCAGATCGACCAGTGTGTCAATCTTGTCACGCGCCGGCGACTCGACATGAACGATGTCCATACGGCGGCGCGGTTTGTCGGCCGATGAAAGGAAATCAAGCGTCTCGGGTGAGCGTAATTTCAAGAAATCAGGCATTTCCTGAAGGCGGGTGGCCGAAGTCAATATAGTGCGGCTAAGATTGGGCATCGTGCGCACTATACGGCGCATTTCGTCATGAAATCCGAGCTCAAGCGACTTGTCATATTCATCAAGCACCAGTACCCGAGCCGTATAAAGGTCCACATGCTTCCTATTGATATGGTCGAGCAGTCGCCCCGGCGTGGCCACAATAATGTCAGGTGCCGGCGACAGTGAATTCTTCTCGTCAGTCATCGAATGTCCACCGTACAAAGCCACAGTCTTATAGCCGGTAGCTATGTCACGCACTACATTATATATCTGCATGACGAGCTCGCGCGACGGCGCAATAATCACAGCCTTGACATCGGCCGATGGTTTAGCAAGTGTTTGCAGTACGGCTATGGCAAAAGCGACAGTCTTGCCGGAGCCTGTAGGAGAAAGCAACAACATGTCACGTGCTCCGGAGTTCATGACCTCGCACTGCATTGGATTAAGTGTCTCTATGCCGAGACGCGATTTTATATTATCAATAATAACTGACTGCTTCATTGAATTGCCGATTAAAAATTTATTCTTACAAAGATAAACAAATACGAGCGAAAAACAGCAAGAGAGGGGTTTAGTTATTGTATATAAGACAATAATTCCTTACTAAATGTTAATTATGGCAGATTTGTCGCAATCAGCCACGATTGTTTACAAAATTTTTGTTAAAACATGCTTCAAACATTTGGTTTGTATTAATAAAAATGAGTACATTTGTATGTGTGTTTTTCATAGTATTAGATTAAGATAAAGGTTTAAACGGGAAGCGATGTCGTGAGACATCGCTTCTTTTTTGTACTATCTTGAATAAAATATGACCGGTGCAAATCGGGGTCAGCTGCAAAATCCGGTTGAACTGTTAAAATGCAAAAAATCGGTACTGGCGCCCTTACCAACATTATCGTCGTTTAACAACCGTGTTTTAATTGACCCGCAAATCGCCCTCTTTAATCACCGGAGTCCACAACTATTTCAAATAGCAAGCAACAAGATTTCGGCCTTTATCAGTTTACTTATGACATAAAATAGTATATTTGTAATTAAAATAATATTCAGCATGAGATATATCATAATTTCCATTTTTATGGCAGTACTGCTTTTCGGACAGGATAGCTATGCCGCGACAAAGGCCAAATCAGAAGCAGTGAGTATGGCATCATATGTGCAGGGGTCATTAGACTCAAACGGCACAATTGCATTAAAAAATAATACGGATGAAGATATCAGAAATGTCACCTTCATATTGGAGTATCTCGACATGCAAGGAAATCCGATGGATTATGAAACATTTTCATTAAACATTGACATAGCGCCGGGCATGACAAAAAAGATAGACGTCCCGGCATATGAAGGAGAAAGGCATTATCGTTATTACAAGGACAAACAAGATTTAGGTTTTCCCGCATTCAAAATAAATTATGAATTAAAAAGCTATAACGATAATAAAGAAGCTGTCAGAGGCCCAATCTGTATAGGAACAGCTCAGGAAGATCACGACTCGGACGATACATTCAAGGCAACGCTTCTTGTAATAATTATCACCGTAGTATTATTAAGCATTTACATCGGTATGTATGTTTTGGTAGCTGTAATGGCACAACGCAGGAACCGTAATCCTGCCATATGGCTTTTGCTAAGCTTTTTAGCTACACCATTTCTTATATGCATAATTCTACTTGCCGTGGGTAAAGATTACAACAGCATTAGATAAGGCACATTCACGGACTAAATCGCGACACAAAAAGAGCCGCCGGCTACGATGCAATGCATCGTGACCGGCAGCCCGTAAACACCAAATAAAAGATTCCCTTGTCAGTTTATCAGATATAGTTTGTCACAGCCGTTGTAGGAGCATTTTATCGTTGCCCTACCATCAGTGATTTGACCTATTTCAGTCTTTACTCCTGAATGAGTGCTCTTTACGTCCAATTTGGTATCGGGCTTCAACGGAGCATAAATTTGATAGCGGATAGCATCGACAAGCCCGTTGGCATTTGAACAGCGTATTGGCTCGGCAGGAATGTTGAGCTTTTTACCATCGGCAAATATTGCTACGGAAGGTACCTCGGGACGCTTGCAAGGCATACCGGGTTTTGCGAAGCCGATCCCGTGCAAGGTAAACTTACAGTCATCGCCTTCGGCCACAAGATAAACGGCATGCTTGCCTTTCAGTCCCTCAACGGCCGGAAGAGCGACCTCGTAATCACGTGCCTCGGCCGTAGTGCCGGCAGGTACTTCAACTACACCTATCTCCCGACCGTTCCATGCATCGTTGGCATATGGTCCGTCAAGCATGACTCTGATACTGAACGCTTTTTTACAATCAGGAGTAAGATTGAGCAACAAGCGTGTGCCATCGCCTGCAAGTGTGCCTCTGAAAGCCTTGACACCCTTGTCATCCTTATCGAGGCCGCCGAAGCCGAAGTATTTGAAGCCGACTACGCCTCCCGATGTGATGTCTTTAAGGTCCATGCCGTCGTTCCATACATCGTAGTTGTCCTGAAGCCAGTTGTTGCCGGACATATAACATGCGATACCGGCAGAATAATAATTATATGGCGGCAGACCGAATATCTGGAAGCCTTCACTTGTAACTTCGGCACCTGTATATACATTTCCGTCAGAAGCGGCGGCTTTCCATTCGTTATCCTTGGCATACGGATCGTAGGCGGTGATATGCAACTGTCCGCCATCGGCCACTTTCTTCTTGTCCCAAGTTATCTTCACAGGAGCCACCATAGGCTGACGTGCATTACCGAATCCACGGGGAGGACGATGATAGAATACATACCACTGTCCATTTATCTCCTGAATAGAACCGTGGGTATTGTGAGCGGCATTGCTTGTGGTAAGGGCCGAGCCGTCATGGTTGGGTACCACGCCGCGCGAGTCGACAAGAACACCTCCGGAACGCCACGGGCCAAGCGGAGAATCGCCGTAGGCATAACGCAGAGCAGAGTTGGTGGAACCGAGACCGTAGTCAGGACCGCTATACCCGGAAAATACCATAACGTACTTATTGCCGACCTGACGGATTGACGATGCCTCGAAGAAATTGAAGTCGCCGGGATTCTGATCTTTGTACAGTGCCGGATAGACTGTACCTTCGGGGTCGCGTATCTCGCCGTAGCGCTCGCTCGCAGGGATAAAGTAGTCATGAATTTCCGTCCCGGGACGCACGGCATACATGTTGTCTTGATCCAGCTCATATGCCGTACTGTGGCGGAAACCGTAGTATACATAGGCACGGAAACCGCGGTCATAGTCCTTGTCGCGCTTGTCGGTGATGTTCTCAACAAATACCGAGGGGTCGAAATCAATCAGAGAACCGGTCACACATTGAGTGCCGTCGTCAGTAAGATTGACGGGAGTAAAAGGACCGTCGGGACGGTCGCCGCGGCATACCATAGCTACACGCCGCCATCCGCGGGAGTGAGGATAGAGCCAGTAGGTCTTTTTACCTGTATTACGGTCTCTGACCTCGACAAGATCGGGAGCATACATGGTGTCCCACTCTCCGTTGACGAACCACGAGAATATAGGGCCCTCATCGCGCCACTGGCTGAGATCCTCGACCGGAGCCGACCACATGCGTATGTCATTGCCGCAATAGCGCGAATATGTTATGTCATGCGACCCGATTATATAAGCACGGTATTTTCCGGGGTTATCCGGGTCTTCAAACACACGCGGCTCTCCGTCGGGAAGGTGTTCCCACAGCGGGAGATAAGGATTCTGCGCACTCACGGCGCATGCCGCAAGAGCCAGAAAAGAGGTTACAAAAAGTTTTTTCATCATATTACTATATTTTCACTGTTTATCAATTTATTACAGTCTGTCCAAGTTATTCGGCAGTCCGCTCGGGAGGTCCGAAATAGCTGTATTTGCTATCGTCAGAAGTACCGGAGCCGAAGTGCCGGTAACTTTACGTACATCATCGCCTAAATCGCGTGCCGCCCTTATGACACCAGCATGATTGTCGGCATCGACAAAAATCGTCGCCGCACCGGCGGTATCGGCTATACGGAAATTCTGAGCCATACAGCAGACATGGCAGAGAATAATCGATAACGAAATCAGGATATACGATAAATATCTATACATAACAAAATACTTTATTGTAATGCAAATATCTCAAAAACCGCACACTAATATGTAATTAGGGATATTCAGAAAATAGCCAACTAATTGTTTGGCAGAGTCATAGATAATTT
>ERZ777011.584-NODE-584-length-54441-cov-11.670393_pt1 | contig 54441 bp, 37 predicted proteins | sample MGYA00374964_ERZ777011 | MGnify/ENA primary metagenome ERZ777011 (study PRJEB29310, sample SAMD00008975) | mouse gut metagenome | study: EMG produced TPA metagenomics assembly of the Metagenome analysis of fecal microbiota from mouse which was promoted...
TTGAAATTCATAGGCAAGGTCGTTGTCAATGAGTGGCTTACATCATGCCGCCCATGCCACCCATGCCGCCTGCGGGCATTGCGGGTGCGGGATTTTCTTCTTTCTTGTCGGCAATCACGCACTCGGTGGTGAGGAACATGCCTGCAATCGATGCGGCGTTCTCCAGAGCCACGCGAGTAACCTTGGCCGGGTCGATTACACCTTCAGCAAGGAGGTTGCAGTACTTGTCGGTACGGGCGTTGTAGCCGAAGTCGGCGTTGCCTTCGCTTACCTTCTGAACCACTACGGCACCTTCAACACCGGCGTTGGCGGCAATCTGGCGCAGAGGCTCTTCGATGGCGCGCTTTACGATGTCGATACCGGTCTGTTCGTCGTCGTTGGCACCCTTGAGGTCGGTCAGGTATGCCAGACAGCGGATGTATGCCACGCCGCCGCCGGGAACAATACCTTCGGCGATGGCTGCGCGGGTGGCGCTCAGGGCGTCGTCCACGCGGTCTTTCTTTTCCTTCATTTCCACTTCGGAGGGTGCGCCTATGTGCAGCACAGCCACACCGCCGGCGAGTTTGGCCAGGCGTTCCTGGAGTTTTTCGCGGTCGTAGTCGCTCTTGGTCTGCTCAATCTGAGCCTTGATCTGAGCCACACGTTGTGCGATTGCTTCCTTGGAGCCGGCACCGTTCACGATAGTGGTGTTTTCTTTGTTTACAGTAACCTTTTCGGCAGTGCCGAGGTGCTGGAGAGTTGCTGCCGAGAGCTGCAGGCCCTGTTCCTCGCTGATTACAGTGGCACCGGTGAGGATGGCGATATCCTGGAGCATTTCCTTGCGGCGGTCGCCGAAGCCGGGAGCCTTAACGGCGCAGATTTTGAGGGCGCCGCGGATGCGGTTCACCACCAGAGTGGCGAGAGCTTCCTGGTCGACGTCTTCTGCGATAATCAGCAGCGGACGTCCGCTCTGTGCGGTAGCCTCGAGCACGGGCAGGAGATCTTTGAGGTTCGATACTTTCTTTTCAACCAGCAGCAGGTAGGGCGAGTCCATTACACACTCCATCTTTTCGGCATTGGTAACGAAGTAGGGCGAAATGTATCCGCGGTCGAACTGCATACCTTCCACAATGTCTATGGTGGTTTCGGTACCCTTGGCTTCGTCGACGGTGATAACGCCTTCGCGTTTTACCTTCTGCATGGCCTCGGCGATGAGGTGGCCGATGGTTTCGTCGTTGTTAGCCGAAACTCGGGCAACGTCTTCGATTTTCTTGAAGTCGTCGCCAACTTCCTCGGCCATGCCCTTGATGCCTTCTACCACGGCGCCTACGGCCTTGTCGATACCGCGTTTGAGGTCCATGGGGTTAGCACCGGCTGCCACGTTCTTGAGGCCTACGTTGATGATGGCCTGAGCCAGTACTGTGGCGGTGGTGGTGCCGTCGCCGGCATCGTCACCGGTCTTGGAAGCAACTTCCTTTACCAGCTGGGCGCCCATGTTCTGGAATGCGTCCTCGAGTTCGATTTCGCGTGCCACGCTAACACCGTCCTTGGTGATGTGGGGAGCGCCGAATTTCTTCTCGATAATAACGTTGCGGCCTTTTGGACCGAGGGTTACTTTGACAGCGTCGGCCAGAGCGTCGACACCTTTTTTGAGCTCTTCGCGAGCCTTTATGTTGAATTTTATTTCTTTTGCCATTTTTGTAAAATGTTAAATTCTTTTTTATAGAACTACTGCGAGCACTTCGCTCTGCTTCATTATAAGGAGTTTTTCGCCGTCGACTTCGATTTCGGTGCCGGCATATTTGCCATAGAGAACCACGTCATCGGCCTTGAGAATCATTTCTTCTTCCTTGGTGCCGTTGCCTACTGCCAGCACGGTACCTTTGAGGGGTTTTTCTTTAGCGGAATCGGGAATGATGATTCCGGCAGCTGTAACTTCTTCTGCTGCTGTGGGTTTGATAAGCACCCGGTCAGCTAACGGTTTCAGTTTCATATTGTATGTTTTATGGTTTAAGTTATTTTATTGCATGTATTTTTTCTTATTGCATATTTCGTGCCAAAATATAAGAGGGTGTTTAATAATAAATGTTAATTCCCGGCCGAAAATCACGTGGCGAATTTTGCTCTGAATTGAAGGAGCATAGCGAGCTATGTGACTGAAATGAAGAGCTAAAGGCGCCCGTGATTTTCGAGTGGAATGGTAATTTCTGTATCAACATTATTTTTTGAATTAATGGATTTTTAAAGTTACCCCCGCCTTGGCGTCTCTTTTGCTGAATTGCTAAAATTCATCAGTCACGTAGCTCGCTACGCTCCTTCTTCATTTATAGCAATTTAGCTAAAAGATACGCCACCGGGAATTTAACATTTATTATTAAACACCCTCTAATTCGTGGCAGTTCTGTGCTGACAGGACTGCCACGAATTATAACAAAACTGCTGATATTAAGTTCACTTACTCTATTGTCAGCCTGTAGCCTCCGCTGTGGGCGGTCACCGACGGGGCATACTGGCTCTGCACCGTGGCAACGCCGCTGATGAAGCTGCCGGCCATATTGGCTGTCAGTTCATAGCTTATGCTGTAGGTGCCGCGAGGCAGCCAGCCTATGAACAGGCGTGTGGTGCTGTTGCCGTTCTCGCGGTAGAATATGGTTCCGGCCGAGCTGACATAGCCCGGAAGCTGGTCGACCGGTTCGAGGCCTGCGGCACGGTCGTCGTTTATGGTCACGAACTGCAGGTCGTCTTTGGCATTTATTGTCAGTACCACGCGGACACGTTCGCCCAGCTTCACTTTATCGGCATACTGCCACTTGCCGTCGCGCAGTACTGTCAGCTGCTTGTCCATGCTAATCTGGCTGCAGGCATGAGGCTCGATTTTATCGGTTCGGCCTGTGTAGCGGCTGAACAAGGCGCCCCATGCAGGAGTCTGCGGTTCGCTGCGGCTGACGGTGAGTTTGCCGGATTTGCCGCTGTTGTCGATTGTCATGGTAAAGTGGCCGGTCATGCTTTCGGCTTCGGGCACTTGCAGCAGGCGGTCGCCGAGGCGTATTTCCGGCAAGGTGGCGGGTACGGTCCACCGGCTGCCACTGCGCATAAAGGCGGCAATCAGGTCGGTGGGGTCGCAGCTGCCCAGGGCGTCGGTGCGCTGCGAGCGCATTACCAGCCACTGGCGCACGCCGTCGACGAGCTGTGATTCCGGCTCAAGCGAGGCAAAGGCGAATAGCACCCAAGCATACTGGTCGATGTCATCAACCGACGGGAAGTATATCGCGCCGTTTTTTTCTGTCTTTGCAAACTGTGCTATCGAGGCCAGTATCTCGCCTGCCATTTTGGGGTATCCGTTATGCTTGAGTATCATGGCGGTGCGGGCTTTCTGACCTACCGACATCTTGCGCCAGCTTTCGAGCAACTGCTGCACGGTGGCGGCAATTACTTTCTGCGATTTGAGGGCGGGCTTGCAGTCGGGCAGCAGAGTGTACAGCCAGGCAAGACTGAAATCGGTGGTGCGCTCCTTGAGTTGGCCGTCGATATAGCGCAGGGCCGGGTCGATTATGGCGCGCAGCTCCTTGTTTTGCGGCATGGCTCCTATGGCATTCAGGCGGCCCAGAGTGTACAGCACGTTGTATGTGGCCCATTCGCTCGACTCCTCGCTCCAATCGCCCCAGCGGAAGCCACCGTCGGTGTTGCGGTATTTGCCCAGGAGTTTCACTGCCCGGTCGATGCTCGATTGCGTCAATCCGGGGTTGAGCAGCAATTGCAGGCGGCCCATGCGTGCGGTCTGCGATGCCGCTGCCTGTACCCACGGAGTCTGCTGCAGGGTGGCTATTTTGAGCTCTTCGTTTTTCTCGAGCTGCGATACCAGCGACGAGTCCTGCGGATTGTCCATTGCACGGCGCAGAGTGAGTTCAATCAGTGGGTCGGAAACTACTATGCTGCGTCCGGCGGCAGCCTGGAACAGTTGTTGTGCCACCGAGTATGAGGTGCTTGCATTGCCTTCGTAGAGCGAGGGCAGGGCCTTGATTACATCCCATGCCGGATTGGAGCAGAATTCGAGCACGGTCTGCATCTTGTTGGCGGCAGGTAATTTCACGTCGGCCTCCACGGTGTTGGCAGTCATGCTGAAAATCCGGCTCTCGATAACTTCGGTGTCGGCGCTCAGCACCGGAATCGCAGCCTGTTCGCCGTCGGTGAACTTGCCCAGAGAGGCTCTGACACGGTAACCGATTATCGAGGCATCGGCAGGAGCGACAACGGGCAACGATACAATAGCCGACCCCTTGGGGCTTACGTAAACGGCACTGCGCGATGTTGAAAGCACACTGCCTGTGGCGGGGTCGAACACCTCGGCTACGGTAACTATGCTGTCGCCTTCCTCACTGTTGTTGAACACACTTGCAAGTACGGTGGCGCTGTCGCCTGCACGCAGGAATCGCGGCAGGTTCGGCTGTACCATCACCGGTTTCTGTGATACAACATCGCGGGTGAATGTGCCGCTGTTGAGTCGTTCGTCCCATGCAAAGGCATTGAACTGCCAGGTGGTATTGGCCTGCGGCACGGTGAAAGAGATTTCCACCACACCGTCGTTGCCGCTTACCAGTGACGGCATCCACAAGGCCTGCAGAACCTCCGACGGGCGGTAGGCGAAGTCCGGCTCCTGAGCGGCCGAAGCCTCGCCGGCATCTTCTGCCACGGATTCACCCATCTCTGCCTCGGCGGAATTTTCTTTTACCGCAGCCATGTCGTTCGCCGCCGACATATACAATTTTTCTTCGGTCTGCTCAGTTACCGCGCCTGTGGCTACGGAGGCGCTTTTCATCATGCGTGTTCCGCGTATTCTCAGGGAGCTGTAATAAGTTATCGGATATATAAATTCGGGCATTTCCGGATTTACTTCCTGCAGCCAACGGGTCTTTTCGGGCATGAGAACATCCGGGGCACCTATGAAGGCGCGGTCGCTGTATCCGGCAGTGCTGATGGTGGTGTAGCTCCGGTAAAGGTCGAAATTGCGGGGCCAGTTCAACGGAGCCATGGCCTCGAGGGCCTTGTTGTACGCAGTGGCAATCATTGCCGAGGGCAGGTGCTTGCCGCTTTCGGGAGATGTGAGTCGCAGGGTCCAGTGTTCCACATCGCCTGGGGCTATGCGGTCGCGGAAGCTTTCTCCCTCGATTTTTATGTTGCGGTTTACTTTTTCGCTTACATTCACGGCATAGCTGTGCAGCTTGCCTTCCTTTACGGCGTACAGTGTGAGGCGTCCCGATTCATAACCTTCGGGAAGGGTTACTTTCAGACGGTGGAACCCGGCCTTGGTGTATATGCTTTCAACCGATACAAGCACACTGTCGGCACCAAGAGTCATGTAAATATATGTATCTTCGGGCGCACCGTACAGCAGTTCGCCGGCATGTCCGTGGGCAAACTCCAGATTCCGTTCAGGCACGAACAGAGGTTCTGCCACGCTCATTGTTCCCAGTTTTGTATTGTAAAGCGACACTTCGCTGTGACGGCTGTCGGCCAGGCTGCTGTCGGCTGTCCATACTTTCAGGGTATAGTCGCCCGAGGGGATGGCAGTCCAGTCCACACGGTAGTTGCCCATAGCCGAACCACAGGCTATTTCCATATTATCGGAGGTAAGCTGCCAGCGAAGTTCCGGATGCATTTGGTTGCCGGAGGCATCATATACGTTGATAGGCAGAGCCAGCGAATCGGCTGTGTTGAGGCGGGACCCTTCGATTACTATGTCGAGAGGCTTGCCGGTGGTGAATTGGGTTTGGCAGCTGCGGGTTTCGCCGTCGGCGGCGGTTATATTCACAGTTGCCACGAAGCTGTTCAGGGCTGTCTGCGACAGCAGGCTGTCGGACAGCTCGATTGTAAAGTATCCGTCGGCATCGGTTTCAGCCGATATATAACCAAGAGTCTGTTGCGGTATGAACCAGCGCAGTCGGCTGGCCGATTTGATTTCAGCCTGTACGCCGGCATGGGCCACTGGCATCATGCTGTAGGTTTCGGCCCGGCCCTTGATGGTCACCCAGCCGCTGGCGGGGCAGTCACGCATGGTCGAATCGATTTTTACGCTGAACTTAGGCAGCTTGAAGTCGCTGACCTCGAACGACGAGAATCCGATGTTGTTGTTATCGGCCACCGCTCTGAGCGAGAAATTGCCGCTCAGCATATTTTCGGGCAGGGCGAAACAGCCTGATGCGCGTCCGAAAGCGTCGGTCACTACAGCCGTGTCGGCTACAAACTCGGCATTGGCGTTATACAGCGATACCTTTACAGGCATGTCGGAGGCAACACCGGTATAATGTTTGCTACGATTTTTGCGGCTCACGGCTATGGCCCAGTTTACGCTGTCGCCGTGGTGATAGAGGGCGCGGTCGGTAAATATCAGGGCCGAATGTTCGTCATTGCCGCTACCGATATAGTTGCGGTAGGGGTAAACACCCAGTCGGCCTCCGAAGTCAAATACTTTGTCGCGCAAGGTAAGCGACAGATAGTTTGAACCGGATTTCAGCATGCGCTGCGGCACCTTGAAACGCAGTGCGCCTTCATCGTCGGTCTTGCCTGCAGCCGCGGGAGCCACGGGGTTGCGGGTGGATGAATTCTTGATATTCACTTTCACATTCTGTATCGGCTTGCCGGTGGCGGCATCGGCCACAATTACTGCGTTTTCGGTGCAATTGTTGATAACGAACGGAGTCAGCGAACTTACAAGCACCGGCTGGAATGAGCTCAGCAGGTTCTCCGGCTTGTCGATAAACGAGCCTACGTAATAGTACACCTCTTTGTCGGGTGTGAAGCTGAAAGTGGCAGTGTTGCTGTATGGTACGTTTTCCTGTGCCTTTACCACAAAGCGGGCGACCTCCGTGCCGGGATTATTGCGTTTTGTGTAGGCCCGGTCCGAGCTATCGGTGCCGCGTTTCACTACTATGCCGGCCCGGTTACTGATATTGCCGTAGCTGACTTTGATTTCGAACGGGTGGCCGGGTATGGCTGTAGCCGGTGCTTCGAATTTAATCCATGGCTGCAGCAGCTGTTTCAGCTTGTTTTTAAGTGCGTTGTTGTTGAAATATTCAGGAAATTCGCTCAGCGAGCGGCGTATGAGCTCTATGGTTTCGGCGTTTACGTCGAAGCGGCTGAACTGATCGCAGTATTTCAGCAACAGCTGCCGTGCGGCTTCATCGTTGCTGTATTGTTGGTAGAGAGCCTCGAGTTGTCGGGTCAGTGTGTCTTGGTCCCAGTGGCGGCGGTCAATCTGGCGGCAGAGCCAGTTGATATGGCTGTAACTGCCTTTGGGACATAGCGAAATTTCTTTTTCAATAATAGAGTTTATAGCGAAATCCTCTTCTGCAGTGTTACTGAAGTGCAGCAGGTCGAGAGCTTTTACTGCAGCGAAGTCACGTACTGTAGGATAATACCTCAGTGCAATCCGGTCGGCGCTGATGAGTTTGCTGTAATCGTCGAGCGGAGCCGGTTCGGAGCAAGCCAGGTCGTATGCTTCTGCAGCCAGTGAATTTATGCGGGCTGTAAACTGGCGTCCGTTCCAGCTGTCGACATCGGCCGGGTATGGCTCGTCGGGGGTGTCGGTACGGTCGTATTTCCACCGGTTGTTATTATATATTGCCCGGTAAGTCTGGGCTTCCATAAGCAGCAGGAGCGATTTTACAGCACGGGAACTCTGCTTTTCGGCAAGATTATGTATTTCGGCAGGCAAAAGAAATACAGAGTCGTTGTCGATTGCCAGAGTTGCAACTGTAATCTCGAGCATGGCAAGAGCTGCATCGGGGCCTTTGTCGCCGGCTTGCTTCAGATGTTTCCGGGCATCGGAAATCACAGTCTGAGGGTATGCGAAGTCGGGCTGTGCGATAGTGCTGTTCATAGTGCCGGAGCAAAACAACAGTATAATCAGGCTTAGAATGAGGTTTCGCATGTTTATAGGATTATTAGGGGGTTAATAAATCGAGGAAGTTAAGATACCGCTGGGGAAAGCCAATATCTTAACTTCCTTGACTATTAGACGGAATAAACTGTAAAAAGGTTTAGAGGCTGTTAAAAATAAAAGAAAAAATCCGGTGGTGCATAATTTTCTCAATTATTTTTAAACACCCTCTTAAACAGCATCTTATTTATTAAGTGCGCAGCCTTTGCACTTCTGGCTGATTTCAGTGAAGAAGTCGTGGCCTTTGTCATCTACCAGGATGAATGCGGGGAAGTCTTCTACCTCAATCTTCCAGATAGCTTCCATGCCGAGTTCGGGATATTCGAGGAGCTCGACCTTCTTGATTGAGTTCTGAGCCAGTACGGCAGCAGGACCGCCGATTGAACCCAGATAGAAGCCGCCGTGGCGCTGGCAGGCATCGGTCACCTGCTTGCTGCGGTTGCCCTTGGCAATCATAATCATAGAGCCGCCTGCTGCCTGGAACTGGTCGACATAGCTGTCCATACGGCCGGCGGTAGTGGGGCCGAACGAGCCGCTGGGCATGCCGGCCGGAGTTTTAGCCGGGCCTGCGTAGTAGATAGGATGGTCCTTGAGGTACTGGGGCATTGGCTCGCCTTTGTCGAGGCGCTCCTTGATTTTGGCGTGTGCGATGTCACGGCCCACGATGATGGTGCCGTTGAGCGACAGGCGGGTCGATACCGGGTACTTGCTCAGTTCGGCCAAAATTTCGGGCATGGGGCGGTTGAGGTCGATTTTTACAACGGAGCCTTCGCCCTGCTTGCGGTATTCTTCGGGTATAAGTTCACCGGGATTGCTGTCGAGTTTTTCAATCCACAGACCTTCGCGGTTGATTTTGGCTTTAACGTTGCGGTCGGCTGAACAGCTTACACCAAGACCGACGGGGCAGCTTGCTCCGTGGCGGGGCAGACGTATCACGCGTATGTCGTGTGCGAAGTATTTGCCGCCGAACTGAGCGCCGAGGCCAAGATTCTCGGCTTCTTTCTTGAGCTGTTCCTCAAGTTCGATGTCGCGGAAGGCGTGGCCGAGTTCGTTGCCCTTGGTGGGGAGCGAGTCGTAGTACTTCACCGAAGCCTTTTTGACAGTGGCCAGGTTCATTTCAGCAGAGGTGCCGCCGATTACGAAGGCGATGTGGTAGGGCGGGCATGCTGCTGTGCCCAGTGATTTCATTTTTTCAACCAGGAAGGGCAGCAGAGTCTTGGGATTGATTAGAGCCTTGGTTTCCTGATAGAGATATGTCTTGTTGGCCGAGCCGCCACCCTTGGCCACGAACAGGAAGTGATATTCGTCGCCATCGGCAGCGTGGAGGTCGATCTGTGCGGGCAGGTTGCAGCCGGTGTTCACTTCGTCGTACATGTTCAGCGGAGCATTCTGGCTGTAGCGCAGGTTGTCGGTGGTGTAGGTGAGATACACACCCTTCGAAAGGCGAGCTTCGTCGTCGTCGCCGGTGTACACCCGCTGGCCTTTTTCGCCGTGTACGATGGCAGTGCCGGTGTCCTGGCAGAATGGCAGTTGCCCCTTGGCAGAAACTTCGGCGTTGCGCAGCATGGTCAGAGCCACGAACTTGTCGTTCTCGCTGGCTTCGGGGTCCTGCAGAGTCTTGGCTACCATGGCGTTGTGTTCGCGGCGCAGCATAAATGCGTTGTCGTGGGTAGCCTGGCGTGCCAGTACGGTAAGAGCCTCGGGGTCTACCACAAGGAACTCGTGGCCGCCCCAGTTTTCTACTTTTACATAGTCCGATGTCAGGTGATAGTACTCGGTGGTGTCGGGTCCGAGCGGAAACATCGGCTGGTATTCAAATGGTTTAGTTGCCATAATTATACGATTATACGGTATGATTGTTAGATGAGTTTTTTAGGTTTGGTGGCCTGGAACGATTTCAGATATGCGGGCACTGAATATGCCGGTTCGAGAAAGTCGCGGAGGTTCCATGCCAGTTCGGCCAGCGGCAGCATGTCTACGGCCAGCGGCACAACCTCGGGCACGAATACAGCATTCGGAGCAGTGATAATCCGGCGGGCCTTGTCGCTGCCGTCGCCGAAGAACAGCACGGGGCGTCCTGTGGCGAGCAGGTCGGCATAGCTGTTTTCGTCGAGAATCAGAGGCTGTGGTTCCATCAGGGTATCGAGAGAGAAATCGTAGGCGCCGGTGAACACCTCCATGCGTCGGGCATCAATCATTGGCACAAAAATCGCCTCAGGACTGATGTCGAGCGTCGAGAACATTACCCTGGTGGCAAGCAGCTTGAGGGTGCTGATGCCTATAAGTGGAATATCGAGGGCGTAGGCCAGCCCTTTAGCCTCGCTGTGGCCAATGCGCAGGCCTGTATAGCTGCCGGGACCCATGCTCACGGCCACGGCGTCGATTTTCAGCTCGTGGTCGGCTGCGTGGTCAAGACAGCCTTTGATGAAGTCGCTCAGCAGGGCGGCGTGGTTGCGGGCCTCGAATTCTTCGAAGTGATTCAGTACCATACCTTCGGCTGTGAGAGCCACCGAGCAGACCGTTGTTGAAGTTTCGATGTTGATAATTACTGCCATAATAAATGCAAAGTTACAATTTAAGACTCACATAAACCAATGTGTAAAGCGATTTTTTTTTGATTTTTTTGTTAAAAAACACTCAAAATCCGCCGAAGTTCTTTATCTTTGCAACTGAAGAGCCGCACGGAGTGGCTGTGAACTTTAACGAAACAAACTCTTACATATATGCTATTGTCAATGACCGGCTTCGGAAAAGCTGTAGCTGAAGTCGGCAATAAAAAAATTACAGCAGAAGTAAAGTCGCTGAATTCCAAACAGCTCGATTTGGCAGTTCGTGTGCCGTCGGTATTCCGCCATCTTGAACTTGATTTGCGCCAGCAGGCGGGTCATATACTGCAGCGCGGAAAAGCCGACATGCAGCTGACTGTGGAGAACCTTGGCAACGAAACCTCCAATCATCTCAACATAGAGGCTATGAAGATGTACAAAAGCCAGTTTATCGAGGCATCGGAGGAACTCGGTATTCCCGAACCGGCCGACTGGTATTCGGTGTTGCTGCGCTTCTCCGACTCGCTCAAGGCCGATAACGACAGTGCCGAGGCTACCGACGAGGAAGCGGCAGCAATGCTGCGAGTGGGCGTCGAGGCCACCGAAGCGCTGATGGAGTACCGCCGTGTCGAAGGCCGAAAACTCGAGGATTTCTTTGCCGAACGAATCAGACGCATTTCGGAACTGCTCGGACAGATTGAGCCTTTCGAAAATGAGCGAGTGGAAAAAGTGCGCATGCGCCTTGAAGAGGCGTTAGCCAAGATTCCTTCGGTAGAGATTGATAAAGGACGCCTGGAGCAGGAAATGATTTTCTACATCGAAAAACTCGACGTCAACGAAGAGAAACAGCGTCTGGCACAGCATCTGAGCTATTTTATCGAAACCATGAACTCAGCCTCTCCCGGCCAGGGTAAGAAACTCGGTTTTATATCGCAGGAAATGGGCCGCGAGATAAACACACTCGGTTCGAAATCGAACCACGCACAGATGCAGCGCATAGTGGTGATGATGAAAGACGAACTGGAACAGATAAAAGAACAGGTACTCAACGTATTATAATATGGAAGGCAAAATCATAGTAATCTCGGCGCCATCGGGCTGCGGCAAGTCGACAATCATAGGCCGTTTGTTCGACGGTGGCGACCTCAACATGCGCTTTTCAGTTTCGGCCACCAACCGCCAGCCGCGTCAGGGTGAGGAAAACGGTGTGCATTACCACTTTTTGTCGACTGCCGAATTTCGCGATGCCGTGGCTGCAGGCAAGTTCATAGAGTGGGAGGAAGTGTATCCGGGCCGTTATTACGGCACCCTGCGCAGCGAAATCGACAACGCCATTGCCCGCGGCGAGAACGTGATACTCGATATTGATGTCAACGGCGGCATCAATGTAAAGAAAATCTACGGCGACCGTGCCTTCACTCTGTTTGTGCAACCGCCGAGCATCGACGAACTGCGCCGCCGCCTCGAAGGCCGCGGCACTGACTCTCCCGAGGTTATCGACCAGAGAGTGGACCGTGCCGGCTACGAGATTTCGCAGGCTCCGCAGTTCGACTGTGTGGTGGTGAATGACAATCTCGACAAAGCCGTGGCCGAGGCCCACGACATCATAGCAAAAACAATAGGCTGATGGACGAAGAAAAGGAATGTATCGGCATATTCGGCGGCTCGTTCAACCCTGTACACAATGGCCATCTGATGTTGGCATCGTATCTGGCCCAGTGGGGCTACGTCGACGAGGTATGGCTGACATTGTCGCCGCGCAATCCTCTTAAAGACCCATCGCGTCTGTTGCCCGATATGAAGCGCCTGCAGATGCTCAACATAGCCCTGAAAGGCGCTACCGGGCTCGAAATCTGCGATATAGAACTATCCATGCCGCGCCCGAGCTACACCATCGACACCCTCGACCTGCTAAGCCAGCGATACCCGCGAAAACAGTTCAAGCTGGTAATAGGCAGCGACAACTGGCAGACCTTCGACAGCTGGCGCGATTACCAGCGAATACTCGACGACTACGGCGTGATAGTGTATCCGCGCCCGGGATTTCCGGTCGAAAACCCTAATGCCGACGGCATCGAGGTGGTGGAAGCACCTATGGTGAACCTGTCGAGTACTTTCGTGCGCGATGCCATAGCCCGAGGCAAAGACCTGAGTTTCTTCGTGCCTCAGGCAGTAAGCAAATACATCCGTGAAAACGGCTTATACCAGATAAAGAGCTCTAAGAAATGACACCCAATTCATTGGCTTTCATAGCCCTCTGCAACGAATATTGCGCCGCAGTGGAAAACGCCCGCGAAAGCGGCCACGACGGCTTTGTCGACTCCATGCTGCGTCTGCTGCCGCGCCTGTACATCACCGCCTCCGACCTTTCGGCCGACATCAGCGAGCCAGATGCCTACATAGCCGAGGCCCTCGACGAAGACTACTATGAGTCGGTGCGCAGGGCCATGGAAGAGGTGCTGGGCGAGGACGATGCCTACCTGGAGGTATTTGAGGAGGACATGAAGTACTCCGACACCCCTATCGCAGCCAGTGTGGCCGAAGGGCTTGCCGACATTTTCCAGGTGTTGTACAACTTTATCGACACCGTACGCGACGCCCCCGACGACCTTGCTGCCGAAGCTCTTGCTGCAGTAAAGGAAGACTTCGGCTCCTACTGGAGCAAGCCCCTGTGCAACGTGCTGCGAGCCCTGAATAATATAAAGTATTAAGCCCCCCTAAACCTTAAACCTTAAACATTAAACATTGATATGACTCCTCTTACCCGCGACCTCAGCGACTTCCTCGACGCCAGCCCGTGTAATTTCCTGGCAGTACGCAATCTGGCCGAGCGCCTCGAAGGCGAAGGCTTTGTGTGTCTTGACTTCCGTAACCGCGACGCCCTGGAAGCAGGCGGTAAGTACTACTATACCGTGAACGGTTCGGCCCTGATTGCCTTCATAGTAGGCGATGGCGAAGCATCCGAAGGCTTCAAAATCATATCGGCGCATTCCGATTCGCCCGGTTTCCGCATCAAACCGCACGCCGAGATGATGTGCCCCGGACGTATACTCAAACTCAACACCGAGGTATACGGCGGCCCGATACTCTACACCTGGTTCGACCGTCCGCTGTCGATTTCCGGCAGGGTGATACTGCGCAACGACGCCGACCCCCTGCGGCCCGAAATCATTACAATGAAAATCGACCGTCCTCTCCTGACAATACCACACCTGGCAATACATTTCAACCGCCAGGTCAACGAGGGCAACCCGCTGTCGAAGCAAAAAGACATGCTGCCGGTGCTGGCCAAACTTAACGCCGACATGGAGGCCGACAACTTTCTGCTGAAACTCATAGCCAACGAATGCGGCTGCGATATCAGCGACATTCTTGACTTCGACCTCACTCTATACGATACCACCAAGGCATGCACCTTCGGCGCCGACAACGAATTTATCAGTTCCGGGCGGCTCGACGACCTCAGCATGGTACATGCCGGACTGACAGCTCTGCTTGCCACTGACCCAGCCGGAAGCCGTACACGAGTACTGGCTATATTTGACAACGAGGAAACCGGCTCGGGCACAAAGCAGGGTGCGGCATCGCCAATACTCGACATGGTACTGCGCCGTGTGGTCGAAGCAAAGGGCGGCGACGAAATTTCGTATCAGCAGGCGGTGGCAAACTCTTTTATGGTGTCGGCCGACAATGCACACGCCGTGCATCCCAACTACGTGGAGAAGCAGGACCCCACCAATCATCCGGCTCTGGGCGACGGACCCGTGATAAAAATTAACGCCAACTGCAAATACATGACCGACGCCGACTCTGCCGCCGTGTTCCGCGCTATCTGCGAGCGAGCCGGAGTGCCTGTGCAGTATTTTGTAAATCACAGCGATGTGGCCGGCGGTTCGACCCTGGGCAACATACTGACCTCGCAGATACCACTGCGCGGTGTCGACATGGGCGCAGCCATATGGGCCATGCACTCGGTGCGCGAAACCGCCTCAGTGGCCGACCACGCGTACATAGTCGATGCGTTTACCGAATTCTACAACATATGATAACAGTTTATATTTATGAAAAAAATAATTATTTCGCTACTGATGGTATTGGCGGCAGTGTTCTGCCTGCAGGCCGGTACGCTCGGTGATGCGTTCGCCAAATACGTCTGAACTCGGCGCTTGCGAAAATGTTCAGGCAATAACTCCTACAGATAGTAGTGACGGCGTCCGGCTGTCGTTCGCGGACAAAGGTGATAAACGATATAATACCCTTGCTTGTGAACGACAGCCGGACGCCGTCGCAAATGGAGTTGTACTTAGTTACAATCACATGGCCTGAATGTCAAGAATATTAAATTCGGTAAAAATGATACAAGTCACCAACTTAACGGTAAGTCGGTCGTCGCGTAAATTCGGTAATTTTGCATTATCAAAAGAAATAACTTAAAAACAAATTGAGATGTTAGGCAATTTCACTTTTCACAACCCTACGAAACTATACTTCGGGGAAAACTCGTTGGAGAATTTGAGTAAAGAACTGGGCAAGTATGGAGAAAAAGTAATGCTGGTGTACGGCGGCGGTTCCATCCGCAAGAACGGCATTTACGATGCGGTACTGGCAGAGCTGCGCAAGGCGGGCAAACAGACGGTCGAACTGTCGGGCGTCATGCCCAATCCCACCATCGAAAAGGTGATGGAGGGCGTGGCGCTTGCAAGGAAAGAGGCGGTGGATTTTATCCTTGCCGTCGGCGGCGGTTCCGTCTGTGACTATTGCAAGGCTGTAGCCGGTTCTACCTACTGTGAGCATGACCCGTGGGAATATTATTTCAATAACTTCAGGGAAATGACCTGCCGGTGGATTCCGGTCGGCTGCGTGCTCACGATGGCTGGAACGGGTTCGGAAATGGACAGTTGTTCAGTCATCTCCAAGCACAGCGAAAACCGGAAGAAATTCTATTATTTCCGCAATCCCGATTTCTCCATTCTCAACCCCGCTTACACCTATACCGTTCCCAAACATCATACGGTGGCAGGTATTTACGACATCATGTCACACATTTTGGAACAATACCTTTCGGGAACGGATGACAATACGAGCGATTACATTGCCGAAGGGCTGATGCGCTCCCTCGTTGTCAGCTCCCGGAAAGTGCTCGGCAATCCGGAGGATTACGAAGCACGCAGCAACATCATGTGGACTGCGACATGGGCTTTGAACGGGCTTCTCGCCTGCGGTAAACCCGCCGACTGGATGGTACACATGCTGGGACAGGCCGTAGCCGCCTATACCGACGCCACCCACGGGCATACGCTTTCGGCTGTCAGCGGGGCTTATTACCGTCTGCTCATCGGGCGTTCCGAAGAGGCGGTGAAGAAATTCCGCCGGCTTGCAACCGCCGTGTGGGATATTGTTCCGGCCGGAAAGACGGACAAGGAAATAGCGCTCGAAGGCCTCGCACGTATGGAGGCATGGATGCGGGAACTGGGATTGGCCATGGACATCACGGCTTGCGGTGCCGATGCGTCGCAGCTCGAAGGCATGGCAGATGCGTGCCCCATCAACGAAAGCGGCTATGTAATTCTTACCCGTGAGGATGTAATCGAAGTGTTACGTCAAAGTCTTTAATAATATTTTATGAGCCGAATTATTTTAATCTCAATATTCAGCATTCTGACATTCAATGTTATGGCACAGGAAAAGATAGTACAGACGGCAGGGCGCGACCAGCTTGGCGAGTTCGCTCCTAAATTCGCGGAACTCAACGACGATGTTCTTTTCGGCGAGGTTTGGAGTCGCACCGATAAGCTCGGTCTTCGCGACCGCAGCTTGGTTACGATTACATCGCTCATCAGCCAGGGTATTACTGACAACTCTCTGACATATCATTTGCAGTCAGCGAAGACCAATGGCATCACCCGCACCGAAATCGCCGAAATCATCACGCATATCGGTTTTTACGCCGGATGGCCGAAGGCTTGGGCGGCATTCCGACTTGCCAAAGAGGTATGGGCGGAAGATACCGCCTGCGATGATGCCAAGGAAGCGTTCCAACGCGAAATGATTTTCCCCATCGGCGAGCCCAATACGGCGTATGCCAAATATTTCACCGGCAACAGTTACCTCGCGCCGGTTTCACAGGAGCAGGTAAATATCTTCAATGTGACTTTCGAGCCTCGCTGCCGCAACAACTGGCACGTTCATAAAGCCACGAAAGGCGGCGGGCAAATGCTTATCGGTGTGGCCGGGCGTGGCTGGTATCAGGAAGAGGGCAAACCGGCGGTAAAGATTCTGCCCGGCATGGTCATCCACATTCCCGCCGGCGTGAAACACTGGCATGGAGCAGCGGCCGACAGTTGGTTTGCCCACCTTGCATTCGAGGTTTCCGGCGAGAACGCTTCCAACGAGTGGCTGGAACCAGTTTACGACGAGGCGTATGACAAACTTAAATAGTATACCGCATGTATAGATTTTTGTTGATATTGCTGTCGGTAGTTATTCGGTTTTGTCGGGTCCGTGCCAGCGTTCCCACTGGCGGCGGTTGAGTTTGTCTTCCTGTGCGTTGCTGCAAGGCTGCCAGAAGCGGATGCCTTCGAGGCTGTCGGGCATGAACTGCTGTCGCACGAAATTGCCCGGATAGTCATGGGCGTATTTGTAGTTTTTGCCATAGCCCAGTTTCTTCATAAGAGAGGTGGGCGCGTTGCGTATATGCAGCGGCACAGGCAGATTACCGCTGCGCTCCACTTCCTGCAGGGCGTTGTTTATTGCCATGTAGGCTGAATTCGATTTTTCGCTTGTTGCAAGGTAAATGGTACATTCAGCCAGCGGAATGCGCCCCTCGGGCATGCCTATTTTGCTTATGGTGTCGAAGGTGGCGTTGGCCAGCAGCAGGGCGTTGGGGTTGGCCAGTCCTATATCTTCGGCGGCGACTATTACAAGGCGCCGCGCTATGAATTCGGGGTCTTCGCCACCGGCTATCATGCGTGCCAGCCAGTATATGGCTGCGTCGGGGTCGCTGCCACGTATGCTTTTGATGAAGGCTGAGATTATGTCGTAGTGCATCTCGCCGTTCTTGTCATAGGCCTGCGGATTGAGCTGCAGCGACTCGGTTACGGTGCGGTCGTTGATTGTCAGCGGCTCGCCGGCAGGTGTTGACTGGTAAAGCAGGTCGATGATGTTCAGCAGTTTGCGGGCATCGCCTCCGCTGTAGCGGAACAGAGCAGTGGTTTCCTCGATATGCGTGTCCATTGATTGCAGTATGCTGTCGTTCTGCATGGCCCGGTCGAGCAGGGTCTGCAGCTCGTCGGCTTCGAGCGGTCGCAGTGTATATACCTGAGCGCGCGACAGCAGAGGGCGGATAACCTCGAACGACGGGTTCTCGGTGGTGGCGCCAATGAGCGTTACAGTACCGTCTTCGACAGCTCCGAGCAGGCTGTCCTGCTGTGATTTGCTGAATCGGTGTATTTCATCAATAAACAGTATGGGGCGCCCTTTGCCGAACATGCTGCGGGATTCGGCGCGACACTGCTCTATTACTTCGCGTACTTCTTTGACTCCGCTGCTTACAGCCGAGAGGGTAAAGAATCTGACCTCGGCGGTATTGGCGATTATGCGGGCCAGTGTGGTCTTGCCCACGCCCGGAGGACCCCACAGGATAAAGGAATTTATGCGTCCCGACTCAATCATGCGGCGCAGTACGGCACCGGGCCCTACGAGGTGGGTCTGGCCTATGTAGTCATTAAGAGTCTGAGGTCTGAGCCGTTCGGCCAGTGGCTGGATGTTGTTCATATATATATTGAGAACAGCCCCGGGGGAGAACCCGGGGCTGCCGTTATAGTAAGGGAATATAATCGATTACTGAGCCAGGTTTTCCTGGATTTCGGTGTACTTGCGGTAGAGTTCGGCCATTTCGGTAGCCTTATCCATGTCCTTGAGTTCGCGGTAGTACTTGTTGAGGGTGTAGTAGCACTCGCGATACATGTTCAGTGCGTTGGGCTTCTGGAGGTTGGCCGGGTCGGCGTTGAGTAGCTCAAGCATCTTGTCGTAAGCGGCGAGGGTTGCATCATCGACAACGTCGTTGTTACCTATACGGTGGAGGTGAGCTTTGCGTTGGTAGAGCAGGGGGATGGGTTCTGCAGTAGCTAATGTTTTATCCATCATTTCCAGACCCTTGTCGGCAGCAGCGCGGGCTTCAGCGGCTTTACCTTCCTTCTGGTAGCCTACAGCTACGTTCAGATAGTAGCCGGCTGCGGTAGCATACTCGGCAGGACTGGGTTTTTCAGTGAGGCTGATGAATTTAGCGTAGGCATCGGCTGCCGCGGGGTAGTTCTTGGCGTTGGTGAGTGCGATGGAGTACTGGTCCCAGAGAGCGGGTTCTTCAGGCAGTTTCTGCACTGCTGCTGCAAGTACTTCGATTGCGGTAGAGTCGGCGCCGTTCTTGTTGAGAGCTTCGGCATATTTGGCGTAATCGTTGGCATTGAAGTCACCGCCTGGGTTCTTGGCGAAGAACTGTTCGGCAGCTTTTATGGCGTTGTCCCACTGCTCCATGCCCGAGTAGTTGAGCATGCGCAGACGCTGCATCATAAAGTTGTCGGGCTGGGTGGCGAGGAGCTTGTCGGCTACTTCCAGCGATTCGGGGTATTTGTTGCCGAAGTACAGCAGCACCGAGTAGCGGGCTTCGTCCTCAGGGAAGTGGTTGGGGTTCTTGATGTACTGGCCATACTGCTCGGCGGCTTTGTCCCAGTAATTGGCGTCGTAGTATTTTTCAGCGAGTTCGCGCTGACCAAGTGCCGAGTTGGGCTGCTTCTGCAGGAATTCCTGGAGTTTCTGGATTGAGAACTCGGGGTTCACGCCAAAGTAGCTGTGAGCGTAGTTCACATAGCCTTCGGGGTTTTCGGGGTCGGCGGTGATGGCTTGTTCGTACATGGCGGCAGCCTCGCCGAACTTCTGCTGGTCGAGGAGCATGTCGCCTTCGAGAATGAACACCGATGGTTCGCTGAATTTGGAGTCTTTGTTGGCTTTGTCGAGGTACTTGCGTACATCTGATGCGTATGCCACAGGGTCGGCCTTATAGTATGCGCGAGCTATGTCTACAGTCACCTCGTGGTTCTTTTTACCCAGCTTGAGGGCCTGCTTGAAATTGTCTTCGGCTGCTTTCTTGTTGCCGTTGCGCAGTTCGAGCGCACCGAGGCCTACGTAGTTATAGGGGCAGTCGGGGTCGGCCTGGATACCTTTGTCGAAGTTAGCTTTGGCTTCGGCGTTGTTTTTCTGAGCTACTGCTACCTGGCCGAGGTAGTAATAGGCTTTTGCCTTGTCGGTCTGGGCGTCGTTGATAGTGCGGTTAAGAATTTCTTTGGCGTTGCTGTACTGGCCTGCCTTGTAGTAATCGATACCATCGATGTAGCCTTGGCTCTGGGCTGCTGCACTGAGGCCGCCGGCAACTAAGAGTGAAAGGATAAGTTTGAATTTCATATTCTATTATTTGGTTTTGTTATTTGCACTGATTGGATTTACGGTAGTACCGCGGCTGCGTAATTACGCAGTCCTTGGATAATTAAACGCTGTGTATGGCGTTTTATTGCCTTAGTTAAGCTCTACGATGCGTGCTTTGATGCGTGCGGGCATTATGCCGGTGAGCGAAATTATTTTCTGGCCGTCCCATCCGGTGACATAGCTGTAGAAGCCACCGCCGAGCGAGCCGCCGACAGCTGTGGTACACATGTATATTTTGCGGGTGAAGGGGTATCGGCCGTCGTATATGTACTGCTGATAGGGCTTGTAGGCGTCCATTTCGTCGTCGCGGCGTATGTTCAGCACTTTGATTGCCGTGTTGAACTGCGGAGCCTCAATCTGGTCATCGCTTTTGGCCTGGGCAGCCAGGTCGGCTGTCATAGCCTTGCGGTCCGAGTCGGGCAGGTCGGCGCGTGCCATGTCGGTGGTGAGCCAGCTTACTCCCACTATGCCGAGGCCGTTTTTGTCGTTTTCAACGGCGCGGAACACTTCGGGTACGCTGCCTTTGGCGTAAACTCGGGCTCCGAATTTGCTGCCGTCGAGTACCTGGTCCTGCATATATTGTACGGTGCTGGAGCCGCCGTGGTCGAAGTACACGTTGATTTTGCCGAGGCCGTCGGCGGGCCAGAGTTCGTTCCACAGGCTGTCGCGGCCGGCCAGGACTGAAGCCACCTCGTTGGTGGTAAGCAGGTTTATGGGGTTGTTGCGGTTTACAATCAGGGCCACTGCGTCGACAGCAATCTGCATCTGCCGTGCCGATGGTTTTTCTTTTTTCAGGTGCTTCATCTCGGCCTCGGTGAGTTCGCGCGAGATTACGGCTGTGGCGGTTTTGAATTCAAGCAGCGAGTCGAGTACCTCCGACTGTGGCAGGTAGCGGCACAGGATGTGCGACTGCGGGTAAACATACTCGTAGACATCGATTTCCTGTTCAAGAACGTTCCGGAAACTCTCGTCGCACACCATTGTCATGGTGCCAGATGTCGAGGTTGTCGACGATTTTTTGTCGCACGAGCTAAGTCCAAAGACTGCAGCCAGCATAGCCGCCGCGGTCAGATATTTGGTAATCTGCATTGTTGTTGGTTTCAAATCGGATGTCGGATAATAGGCCGGCAATTATGAGTAATAGTCGATTCCTTTGTACTGGCGGTATCCGCGGAAGATGCCGTAAATAATCAGTACCACTCCTACAATGTAGCGGCACCAGGCCCAGTCGCTGCTCCAGTTGAATGCGTTGATAAGCAGCAGTATACCCATGCCTACGTAGAGTATAATCATAAACGCGCCGAATATGGCCCGGATAAGTTTGTGGGGCTGAGCGGACGGTCGGTCGTTGGCGTGTACTCGCTCGCGGTATTCCTCGAAGCTTTCGCTTTGTAGGGGCTGTTTGTCGTCTGACTTCATTTCTGTAGGTATTTTATGTTGAAAATCAATATATTGGGCTGCTGCATGTAGGTGCCGGCCATAAGGCCGGCGCCTGTGCGCTGCCCTTTATATGATTTAACATCCGGGGCGTGCGGAATGTTCGCTTGTCTTTGGCTGTAAAGTTAGTGAAACTTACTCAAATAAGCCATAAATCCAGTGCTAAATTTATTAAAAATTTCAAATAAAGCGTACTTGGCTTATGCGTGCCCCCAGCAGCCAGTCAGCTGTGGCCATGCGGCGCTTGCCGGTGGGTTGCAGCTCGAGTATTTCCAGGCGACCTTTGCCGCAGTCGACGTACATGTGTCGGTCTGCTATGCTGACCTTTCCGGGAGTGGTTCCGGTGCAGTCTTCGTCGGCTAAGCGGGTGGCGAATATCTTTATGTCGGCGGCGGGGTTCGAGTCGGCTTCCATGGTGGTCCATGCGCCGGGGTAGGGCGAGAGTCCGCGTACGTGGTTGTGGAGCTCGCGTGCGCTGCGTTGCCAGTCCAGGCGGCAGTCGTCCTTGAATATCTTAGGTGCGTCGCAGGCCTCGGCGGCTTCGGCCATAAGTTGCTGTGGCATAGGTTTGAGGTCGCCTGCCACAATGTGGGCCAGGGTATCGAGGGTAAGCTCGGCGCCGAGTACCATCAGTCGGTCGTGGACGCTGCCCACGTTTTCGTCGGGGCCTATTTCAATGGCGCGTCGGTCTATTACGTCGCCGGTGTCGATTTCGTGTTTGAGAAAGAAGGTGGTGACGCCGGTGCGTGTGTCGCCGTTCATAATGGCGCGGTTGATGGGAGCGGCGCCACGGTAGCGCGGCAGCAGCGAACCGTGGAGGTTGAATGTGCCCAGGGGTGGCATGGTCCATACCACCTCGGGCAGCATGCGGAATGCTATTACGATGAAAAGGTCGGCGTTGAGGCTGCGGAGTTCCTCCACGAAAGAGTGGTCTTTGAGCTTGGGTGGCTGCATAAGGTGCAGGCCGTGTTCGATGGCGAACTGCTTTACCGGCGACTGCAGCATTTTATGTCCGCGTCCGGCGGGTTTGTCGGGCATGGTCACCACACCTACCACGTTGTAGCCCTCGCTTACAATGCGGCTGAGGCTTTCCACTGCAAAGTCGGGGGTACCTAAAAATACTATTCGTAAGTCTTCTTTGGTCATAAAGTGTTTGTAGAGTTGTTGTTGAGAGCGGCGGCCTCGAGTTCGGTCCAGAGTCGTTCGGTGGGTACGGGTGCTTCGATTTCGATTAGTTGCCTCGATACCGGATGCACGAAACTGATGCGTCGTGCCAGTAGCGAAATGGAGCCGTCGGGGTTCGAGCGTTTGTCGCCGTATTTGAGGTCGCCTCGTATGGTGCTGCCAATGGCGCTGAGCTGTACGCGAATCTGGTGTTTGCGTCCGGTAATCAGCTGCACTTCCACCAGTGTGAACCTTTCGCCTGTGGCCAGGGTGCGGTAGCGCAGTCGGGCTTCTTTGGAGCCGGGCACTTCGTGGTCGTGTGCGGTCGACTTGTTTGTTTTCTCCACCGTGGTAATCCAGTGGTGGAGTTCGCCGTGCTGAGGCTGCGGAGCCTTGCGGGTGAGTGCCCAGTAAGTTTTGTGAACCTCGCCTTTCCGGAACATTTCGTTCATGCGCGAGAGGGCCTTGGAAGTCTTGGCGAAAACCACCAGGCCGCCTACAGGCCTGTCAAGGCGGTGCACCACGCCCAGAAACACATTGCCCGGTTTGGCATCGCGCTCCTTTATAAGGCGTTTGAGCGACTCTACCAGCGGTTCGTCGCCGGTTTTGTCGCCCTGCACTATTTCGCCCGGGGCCTTGTTGACAATCAGCAGGTGGTTGTCTTCGTAGATAATGTCCATATATTTTTGAAACAGCGGGTGTTGCACATTACTGATAAGTTCATGTCAGAAATCTCACACAGAGTATGCCGAGAACACAGAGCGCTTGTATTAATGCCGTTATTGTCAGCGCTTTGCCGACGAGCATTATTTCTCTCTGTGTTCTCTGTGTTCTCTGTGTGAGATTTCTTCAGTTATGTGAAACCCTCTAAAGGTACATGATTTACAATCAGATTCCGAGGTCTTTCTTCAGGAGCTCAATTTTCTCGGATGCCGCTTTTTCGGCTGCGTCGAAGTCTTCCTTGGCGGCCATGTGGCCCTTAACCTCCATGTAGAACTTGATTTTGGGTTCAGTACCGGACGGACGTACCGACACCTTCGAACCGTCTTCGGTGAAGTACTGCAGCACGTTGCTGGTGGTGGGGAAGTCCATTTTTGTAACTTTGCCTGTGGCGATTTCGGTGCAGTTGAGGTCGGCATAGTCCTTTACTAATGTCACGGGGCTTCCGCCGAGCTGTTTTGGCGGGTTGGCACGGAATTCCTTCATCATCTTCTGGATTTCTTCGGCGCCTTCCTTGCCGGTGCGTACAACCGACACTCCCACTTCGTGGCTGTATCCGTTCTGTACGTAGATGTCCTGAAGCATTTCCAGGAAGTTCATGCCGTTGTCCTTGGCCCATGCTGCGATTTCGGCCATGAGCGAGATTGCCGAAACAGAGTCTTTGTCGCGTACGAAGTCTTCAGCCAGGAAGCCGTAGCTTTCCTCGCCGCCGCCCAGGTAGCGTTCGGTGCCTTCGAGGTCGCGGATTACACTGGCAATCCATTTGAAGCCTGTGTAGCAGTCGTACATCTTTACGTTGTAGTTTTCGGCGATTGTCTTGATTGTTTCGGTTGTAACGATGGTCTTGACCACGTATTCGTTGCCTTTGAGTTTGCTCATCTCGCGGTTGCGTCGCATGATATAGTTGAGCAGAATCATTACAATCTGGTTGCCGTTGAGGAGTCGGTAGTTGCCACTGCGGTCGCGAACCACGCAGCCGATACGGTCGGCATCGGGGTCAGATGCGAATACAACGTCGGCATCGGTTTCGCGGGCGCGTTCTATGGCCATGGCCATTGCCGAGGGTACTTCGGGGTTAGGCGACTCCACGGTCGAGAAGTTGCCGTCGGGGATATCCTGTTCAGGCACATGGATTATGTTGGTGAAGCCGTAGTTGCGCAGCGAGTCGGGCACAAGTTCCACACCGGTGCCATGGATGGGGGTGTACACAATCTTGAGGTCGGCGTGACGCTTAATTACCTCGGGGTCGAGGCTGAGGCCTTTGATTTCCTTGAGGAAGGCATCATCGACTTCTTTGCCTATAATCTGAATCTTGTCGGGGTTGCCCTGGAATTTAATCTGGTCTACGTCGGTGATACGGTTTACGTTATCAATGATGTTTACGTCGTGCGGGGCAATAATCTGAGCACCGTCGGCCCAGTATGCCTTGTATCCGTTGTATTCCTTGGGGTTGTGCGATGCAGTGATGTTGACACCGCTCTGGCATCCGAAGTAGCGGATGGCGTACGACAGTTCGGGAGTGGGGCGGAAGCTGTCGAAGAGGTAAACCTTTATGCCGTTGGCCGAGAATATGTTTGCTACTATTTCGGCGAACTTGCGCGAGTTGTTACGCACATCGTGACCTACTGCAACGCTGATTTCGGGCAGGTCTTTGAATGCTTCCTTTAGGTAGTTGGCCAGGCCCTGGGTGGCCGCGCCTACGGTGTAGATGTTCATGCGGTTGGTGCCGGCGCCCATGATTCCGCGCAGACCGCCGGTGCCGAATTCGAGGTCGCGGTAGAACGACTCGATAAGTTCGGTTTTGTCGTCGGCGTCGAGCATACGCTGTACTTCGGCGCGGGTTTCTTCGTCATATCCGGGGCGGAGCCACAGCTTCGCCTTCTCTGTCACCTGCTCAAGGAGTTGTTTGTCTTGGTTCTGTTCCATGATGGGTTTTATGTTAAGTAAGTCTTAAATATTTATACGCCTAAGTGTACATCGGCAAGTCGTGCTGTGCTTTATATCCTTTGTATAGCTTGCAGCGCCATGTTCTTTCGCGAACGAAATCCACTCTGCGATACTTTACCGGAGATTATAATTTTCACGACTTACATATTGGTTGTGTTTTTACAAAGATATGGAATTACTTGTGATTATACAAGTTGCAAATCTTAAAAGTTTTGATTTTGGGATAGTTTAACCAAATATCAGTATCTCTAACACGAGCATCACCGGTGCCGCGAACAGCAGCGAGTCGATGCGGTCGAGTATGCCTCCGTGGCCCGGAATGAGGCGCCCGGAGTCTTTTACTCCCATGGTGCGTTTGATAAGCGATTCGAACAGGTCGCCCCAGGTGGCTGCCACGCTTATGGCCGAGCCTATGAGGGCCCAGGCTGCGGCGTACAGGCCTTTGGACATGTCCGGAGTGTGGTCGCTGCTATAAGAAAGCAGGGCGAAGACCACGCCGGCAATGATGCTGAAAGCCATGCCGCCCCAGAAGCCTTCCCACGATTTTTTGGGCGAGAGGCGTTCGAACAGGCGATGTTTGCCACAGAGCGACCCCACGCAGTAGGCGCCGGTATCGTTGAGCCATATCATTACGAAAAGCATCAGCGGTACCTGCCGGCCAAGTCCGGAAGTGTCGCCAAGTGCGGCCAGGCAGCCAAGTGGCACAGCTATATATATCCAGCCCATTGCACTGTAGGCGAAACGCTGCAACGCCCCCTGACGCTTGTCGTAAAGTGTCAGCAGAAAGCGCATTGCTATAGCGACGATGCCGATAATGGCAATGGCCGTCGTAGCGTAGGTTATTAATGTGCATGTGCTTTTGCTTACAACCCAGCCGCATAACAATATAAATGGCGATATTGTTATTGCAAAGCAGCCGGCCGTACCCAGTACGGCCATACATTTGTTTATGAATTCCGTGACATTCTGCGCTTTGCCGCAGCAGAGGTTCTGTAGCTCTATGCCTGCAAGTATAGCAAACAGCATGCCCAGCAGATATATGCCGTTGGAGTCGATAAGTATTGCGGCAAGAATCACGGCCACATATACTACACCCGCCAGGGTGCGGGTTATAAGGTTTTTCATCGATTTTATGTTTTTTGCAAAGATAATAATTTTTTTGATATGTTACAAAAAAACAGAGCCGCAAAGGTTGCGGCTCTGCTATATAAAGCGAAGTTGGATTTATTTCACTGCCACGCGACGGCTGAGAATGCCGTTGACATTGAGAATGTAGATGCCGGGCTGAAGGTTTTCGCCGCAGATTTCGGCTGTGTCGCCATTTACGTCGGAGGTAATTACAGGGCGTCCGTTGAGGTCGTAGACTACAGTCTTGACCGATGATGCGCCGGGTGCCACTACCTGCCAGTTGTTGCCTTCGGCTGTGATGATTATGTCGGCGGGGCTGAGGGTTACGTCGCTTACGCCGGCTCCGATTTTCACGGCCATCTTAATGCCTTCGATAGCGTTCATTTTGCCTGCTCCCCAGCGTATTTTGTTTTGGGGGTCGTTGGGATCTGTCGAGGTATTCTCTATGATATAGCGGATATCGGCGGGTGTGAGCTGAGGGTTTGCCTGAAGCCAGAGAGCGCCGATGCCTGCCGCGATGGGCGATGACATGGAGGTACCCTGCATGGTCTGGTAGTAGTGGCTTTTGCCCTGAGCTGTGGTGCTTGCGGCAACATGGCCCATGCCTAAGCCGTTGGCGGAATAATATGCCGAGGAAATCGAGCTGATGATGCCGGCGCCGGGGGCGCATACCAAAGGCAGAGTGCGGCCGTCGGCCAGAGGTCCGTACGACGAGAAAGGCGAAATCTTTCCTACGCCGAAAGCACCGCCCGGATAGCTGATTACTTTGCCGTTAAGATTGGCCCATCTGTTACGGGTGTTCCACGAACCTATGCATATCATGTTGTCGCCGCAGGCCAGGCTGCTGATCGACATGTCGGCGTTGCCGCTGGTCCAGCCATCTACGCCCATATCGGAGAGTGCTATTTTTACGGGAATGCTTGAATCGATGGTATAGTTCACCAAGTCAAAACTCTGGCCTTCCTCACCGCTTATTTCAATGCCGAACACATAGCGCTGGCTGCCGTTGCCCGAGGCGATGGATGTATTCATTCGTATGCTTGTCTGGCAACGTGTGTTGGGTAAAATTAATTTTTGGACAATATTTATTGTCGAGCGGTTGCCGAATACCAAATCGAATGCTTCGTCGGTGATGTATCCGGGTAATTGGTTGTTTGAGCTTGCCAGATAGACATCTGTGTCGGTTGACCCGGGCAGGTCGTAGCTGAATATTTCTTTTTTTGCCGTGCGGTCGTAAATGACAAAGCGGTAGTTGAGCGGACGGTAGTCGCCCGACCATATTTCGAGGTTGCCGGTGCAGTCTGAACCGTCGATTGAGCTAATGAAGGTCTTGACACTCTTTTCGCCGGCAGTAAATGTCTTGGCGAGAGTGTTTGTGGTTTCGCCGTCGTTGCCTGCCGATATGAACAGGGGTACTTGTTTGGCTATTTCGTTGAGGGCTGCAGTGCCTTTGGCGAAATTGTCGTGCGAGCCGGTGGGGATACCGAATGAGAGGTTTATTACGCCCGGTTTGCCGCTTTCAAGAATATGCTTCATCAGCGTTTCGCAGGAGAGTACGATGTTGTAAATGCTGTTGCTGCCGCAACCTGCGATTATTTCAGCTTCGGGAGCCGATCCACGGAATGGAAGGGGTTTATTGCGTTGAGGAGTACCCGTAGTGCCCAGAGCGCTCACGGTGTAGTAGTCGCCGTTGCCTTCGTACGAGCCGGCCATACAGCCCATGGTGTGGGTGCCGTGGGTATGGTCGGTGCGGTCGGTAGTGAAGTTTGCGATTGCCTGCGGAGTATCGTAGATTGTTGCGTTGCCGTTATCATCATATACCCAGAGCTTTTTGACGCGGCTTCCCGAGAGGTCTTTTGTAAGGAAGTTTGCATGGTTGGGATCCATGCCGATGTCGAATATGCCGGCTATGACGCCTTTGCCGGTATAGGGCATTTCGAGGCCTTCGCCGGCGTAAACCTGATCAATGCCTGTGCCCGATTCGGCACGGGCCTTGTCGAGGTAGCATTCAACTTCGGGCGGAAATGAAATTCGCAAGGCGAGGTCCGATTCCGACAGGGCGATAATATCGCTCATGGCGCCGATGCAGTAAGCCTCTTTGCCCAAGATTGTACGTACTTTAATGCCGTAGGCCTCAAGGTTCTCGGCAGTGGTGCCTTCATTGAGATAGGCAATGAAGTCTGCAGTGACTTCGCTGCGGGAGTCAGTGCTGTGGAAGAAGGATGCCTTCATGATGTCGGGCTGAACTGCCTCCGGATTCTGTACTGCATTTAGATACTGGTTGACATAACCCTGTGCGGTGGCGTCCAAACAGTTCTGGGCCGACAGATTCTGGCAAAGCGCCAATGCCAACGCAAGTGGCAAGTATTGCTTTTTCATACTTTGTTATCTGGTTGTAAGTTTGATTATCGATTAATATTTCATGATGACCGGTCATGCCCTGACAAGGCAACTGCCGGATTTTAGATTTAAGCTTTCGCAAAATTACAATAAAAAGGTAAGATAGCCAATAGCATGAATGCAAAAAATATAAAAAAAGAAGACAAAATATGTTGTATAACATATTTTTGGCGTATAGATGTTTTTTTCAGGAGTATTTTCAAGCATTCGGCAAGCAAAAATCCCCGATTCTTCGCGAGTCGAGGATTCTCTTTCTATCTAATCAAAAGCCAGTTCTTTTTACGTTCTGTTGATGTGGTTTCCGGCAGTGCGCCGAATCTGTTTTTGAATTGTTTCCGCCCCCACGCGGGAGGCTTGTTGTTTTACTTTGTATTATTAGGACAGCAAAAGGTGGCTTTGGTTTAATCGCTTCGAAGAATTTAACGTTTATCAACATTCGTCGTGTCGCTATCTCGGAAAAAAGTGCTACATTTGCAATATGACACAGACCAGACAGGCAAACGGTAGCGCCGACGATTTACGCGACGCCCTTGAAGTACTACGACGCGGAGGCGTGATTCTGTATCCTACCGATACCGTATGGGGTATCGGCTGCGATGCTGCATGCTCTGAGGCCGTCGAACGTATATATAGTATAAAGCAGCGGCCCGACTCCAAGGCGCTCATCACCCTTGTGGCGTCCGAGGCCATGCTTGAGCGCAGTGTAGCTGAAGTGCCCGACGTGGCCTGGCAGCTGCTCGAAGTGGCCGTCGACCCGCTCACGGTGGTGTATGACCGCGGTTGCGGAGTAGCCCCTGAGCTGTTGGCCCCCGACGGCAGTATAGGCATACGTCTGGTGCGCGACTGTTTTGCCGCCGAGCTATGCCGCAGGCTGGGCCGGCCTCTGGTGTCGACATCGGCTAATATCGCGGGCGCCCCCACGCCGCTGTCTTACCCCGACATTGCACCGGAAATACTCCAAGCCGTGGACTATGTGTGCCTGACCGGGCGCGCCGACGCACCGGCTGCCAAGGCTTCGGCCGTGATAAAACTCGGCTGCGACGGCACAGTTAAGATATTACGAAAATAGAGCAGAATGACCGCAGCACACATACAAAGGCTCACATATGTGCTCACCGACTATCTGATGCTGAACATCGGATGGCTGTGCTTCAACGTGCTGCGTTATTTTTCGCTTCCGGTGCCGCTGCAGTTCGGTCTGGGCAACTGGCTCGCCACACCTGCGCCACTGCTGGGGCAGCTGCTGGTACCGCTGATGATGATGGCCGTGTACTGGCTTACGGGCTACTACAACCAGGTGTACTATAAGTCGCGTCTGGCCGAGCTGGGTAACACCGCGGTGGTGTCGTTCGCCGGTATGCTGGTGATATACTTTGCCGTGCTTATCGATGACGGCATTCCCGAGCGCATGCAGAACTACGAACTGCTGGGGCTGCTGTGGCTTATGCTTTTTGTGCCGGTGTTTGTGGCCCGCTCCGTAATCACCAACCGTGTGATAGGGCGCATACGTCGCGGCGAACTCGCATTCAATGTGCTGGTGGTAGGTGATGGCGAGCAGGCCATGAATCTTGCATCGCGCGTCGACAGCTTTCTGTCGCACATGGGCATGAAAGTGGTAGGATATGTTACCTCCGGCCATGGCCTGCGGCAGGACCTTGACCGCCCGATGTACAGCTTCGTCGAGCTGCCGCGCCTGATATCCGAGCTGCGTGTCACCGCTTTCATAGTGCAGCCTCAGAAGGGCGGCGAGCGATCCACCATTGATATTGTCAACCGACTCTTTCCGCTTGGTCAGACCATATACATCACCTCCGACGTACAGCATCTGCTCATGTCGGGCGGCCGCATGGAATCGCTGGTAGGCGAGCCGCTGATTAATGTGTCGTCGGCCCGAATCACCCCCTTTACGGCCAATTTTAAACGCCTGGCCGATGTGGTGGTGTCGTCGCTGGCAATACTGTTGCTGCTGCCCGTATATGCCATAATAGCACTGCTGATAAAGCGCGACTCCAACGGCCCGGTGTTCTATCGCCAGGAGCGGGTTGGCTACCGCAAGAAAACGTTCAAAATAATAAAATTCCGCACCATGCGGACAGATGCCGAGAGATGCGGTCCGGCGCTGTCGGAAGCCGACGATCCGCGTGTAACCCCCTTGGGACGCCGTCTGCGCAAGTACCGCCTCGACGAGCTGCCGCAGTTCTGGAATGTGCTGCGCGGCGATATGTCGCTGGTGGGTCCGCGTCCCGAACGCGCATATTATGTCGACCTTATCGTGGCCCGTGCCCCCTATTACAGCCTCGTACACCAGGTGCGTCCGGGCATCACCTCGCTGGGAATGGTCAAGTACGGCTATGCCTCCAACGTGGAGCAGATGGTGCAGCGCCTGCGCTACGACCTGCTCTACATCGAAAATATATCAATTACTACAGATTTAAAGATACTCATCCACACCGTCACCACCGTGGTGACAGGCCGTGGCATATAACCTGTTCAAAATATGGACGAAAAGACCGTAAATGGCCCCAACCGCAACCGATTCCACGAAGCATTCATGCGATTTCTGGTATGGCGCGAGCAACATGTCAAGGAACGCACATTCACAATGTTCCTGGCACTGCTGGTAGGTATATTGGGCGGCTTGGCCGCTCTGGTGCTTAAAATTGCCATTCACTACATATCGCGGGCTGCCACCAGCACCATCAACGTCACCGGAGGCAACTGGCTGTACATACTGTTGCCTGCCGTGGGCGTGATTATCACGGCCCTGTATGTGCGCTATGCTGTGCGGCACAATATCTCGCACGGTGTCACACGTGTGCTGTATGCCATATCTCAGAATAAAAGCCGCCTCAAAAAGCACAACATGTACACCTCCATGGTGGCCTCGTCGATAACCATAGGCTTCGGAGGCTCGGTAGGTGCCGAGGGACCGATAGTGTATACCGGTGCTGCCATAGGCTCGAACGTGGGCTCATGGTTCAGGATGTCGCCGCGCACGCTTATGATTCTTGTAGGCTGTGGCGCCGCCGCCGGCATAGCGGGTATATTCAAGGCTCCGATAGCCGGTATGCTTTTTACGCTGGAGGTGCTTATGCTCGACCTCACCACCGTGTCGGTGATGCCTCTGCTGATTGCGTCGATTACAGCCGCCACCATCGCATACATGTCGACCGGCTACGAGTTTGAATTCTTCTTTGCCCAAAGCGAGGATTTCTACATGGGGCGCATACCGTACGTGATTCTGCTGGGTGTGTTCTGCGGCCTGGTATCGCTGTATTTCACTCGGGTGATGAACTTTATGGAAAACTTTTTCGGCCGTTTCCGTCACCGGTGGATAAAAACACTGGCAGGCTGTGTGATACTGTCGAGCCTGGTGTTCCTTTTTCCGCCTCTTTACGGCGAAGGCTACGGCTCAATAGTGGGGCTGCTCGGCGGCGACACTTCGTCGATAGTCAACGGCTCGATATTCTATGGCGACCGCGACTCGGTGTGGTTCATCATCCTGTTCATAGGCATGATAATCCTCACCAAGGCTTTCGCTACCTCGGCCACCAACGGTGCCGGCGGAGTGGGCGGCACCTTTGCACCGTCGCTTTACGTGGGTTGCATGAGCGGTTTCCTGTTTGCCTACGTAGTCAATCACTTAGGCTTTGACATAACGCTTTCGACCAAGAATTTTGCTCTCATAGGCATGGCCGGAGTTATGTCGGCGGTAATGCACGCTCCGCTGATGGCAATCTTCCTTACCGCCGAACTTACAGGAGGATACGACCTGTTTCTGCCCCTGCTTATTGTATCGACCATAGCATACGGCACCATCAAGGTATTTGAGCCGTACAGCATCTACACCATGCGTCTGGCGCAGCGTGGCGAGCTGATGACTCACCACAAGGACAAGGCGGTGCTGACTCTGCTGAAAGTGGGCAATGTAATCGAAACCGACTTTCTGCCGGTACACCCCGACATGTCGCTTAAAGAAGTGGTGGATGTGATATCGCGCTCCAACCGCAACCTTTTTCCGGTGCTCAACAACAATGGAGAACTGCAGGGGGTGGTGCTGCTCGACGATATACGCAACATAATGTTCCGCCCCGATCTCTACCGCAAGCTCTACGTAAGCACATTTATGAGCACTCCTCCCGCGCGCATAGAGCTGGGCGAGAACATGGACACGGTGATGAAGATATTCGACGATACCGGCGCATGGAACCTGCCGGTGGTGGAGAACGGCCGCTATGTGGGCTTTGTAAGCAAAAGTAAGATTTTTAATTCATACCGCCGTGTGTTGCGCCATTATTGCGAGGATTGACCGTACCGCAAAGGCCTTTCTGCGCCCGGTAGCGGCTCGGCCTGTGTTCTTTGTGCTGACTGTGCTTCTGGGTACTGCCGCTCCGCTGGCCGGACAACTTATAGGCGGTCAGTCGCTGAAACACTATACACTGTTTACACTGTCGGTGTGTACCGTTGAGGCATGGCTGCTGTGCCTGCTGCTGCAGCTGCTGAGGCAACGGGTATGGCGGCTGGCAGTGCAGGTTCTGATATATGCTTACTTCGGTTTTTTCGCCTTGGTCGAAACCGGCTGTGTATGCCTCTTCGACAAGGTGCTGGGTATCGACATGGTGGGCCTGGCGCTGGAAACCAATCCGGCTGAGGCTGGCGGTTTCTTCGAGGCATATTTCAGCACCCGTTTGCTGCTGGTATGGCTTGCTGCGGCAGCAATGGCAGCTGCAACAGCGTGGATTGCTGGCCGTCTGTGCCGCTTGCTCAGGTATCGTACGGCAGCACGCTGCCTTGTGGCAGCCGTGCTCGCGGCAGTGATGGTCTACGGGCTTATGCAGATAGTGTTCATGGCCCGGGGTATAGCGGCCATGAACCAAGGTCAGCGCGGCCCCGTCCACGGCACACGCACCGACCTGACTCTGCCCATACAGCTCAATTTGGCTGACCCCATAACCAAAACTGCCGACATAATATGCGAGTACCGCCGGATTTATGCCGACATCGACAGCTGGGCGGAACTGCAGACCTCCGTGCCAGGCAGCCCCATGGACTGCGATTCGACCCGCGATTTCAACATCGCTGTGGTTATAGGCGAGTCGTTCATACGCAGTCACAGCAGTCTTTACGGCTACGCACTTCCGACCAATCCGCTGCTGGAGAAAGAGCTGCAGGCCGGACGTCTGGTGCTGTTCACCGACATGGCCACTCCGGCCAACCTTACCACCGAGGTTATGCGCAATGTATTGAATCTAAATGATGTATCGAGCGGTGAGCCCTGGTATCAGTCGATATACTTTCCGGCCCTGATTAAACGCGCCGGCTGGAATGTGTATCATTTTGACAACCAGACTGTAGGCCGTGGTTCCGATTCCGGCATAAGCCGTCTGTTCTATTCCGATTTCAACCTGCAGTACACCCTCGACGGAGTCAGCGACACTGTTTTTGCCTTCGATGCGCCATATGCGCGATATGCCGCCGACCGTGTCGCCAACCGTAAGCCGGGAAAAAGTATGGTAATATATCATCTGCTTGGCCAGCACTTTCCGGCATCGGAGCGCTATGAGGGAGAGCCGCATTTCTCAGCTGCTGACATCTCAGTAGCCGGTCTGGACGACAGCAAGAAGCAGCTGGTGGCTCACTACGACAACGCCACCTTGTACAACGATGCTGTGGTGGCAGGAATAATCGACAGCTGGCGCGACAGTCCCACGCTGCTGTTTTACTTCTCGGACCACGGCGAGGACCTGCCCGACCTCGGTCCGGTGGGCGGACGTGTAAGCTCCAATCCCGACGACCCTGCGTGGCTCGAGCGTCAGTTTCACATACCCTTTATGGTGTGGATATCCGACAGCTTTGAGGAGCGCTATCCCTGCCTGGCCGAAAAAATACGCCGGGCGGCTGACCGTCCGGCGATGCTCGATAAACTGGGTTATATGATTTTAGGCCTTACGGGTGCGCGCACACCTTATTATAAGGCCGAGCGAGATGTGCTCGACAGGGCCTGGCGTGCCGAACCCCGCATGACCATAGGCGGTTTCAGCTGCGATTAACAAATTATAAATCCTCAAAAATCATCATGTAGCCGGCATCGAAACTCTGTCCCGGCTGCAGGGTGTTGGTGTACTCGCGCTGAGCGAAGTCGCCCTCGAACCCCACGCGGTCGCAGCGGCCCCACCAGGGTTCGATGCACACAAAGGGGCAGTCGGGCTTGGGCGACCACAATCCTACCAGGGGAGAGCTGAAAAACAGCGACAGATAAGGACGATGGTCTTTGGTGAGCAGACTTACACGGCGTATACGGCTGTCGGCCAGTATGAGGGCATCGTGAGCAAAGGTATCGGCCTTGATGGGGAGCAGCCCGTCGGAGTCGAGTTCCAGCGGATATTCATCGGGGCCTACGCAACCCTTTTCGGCGATACGCTGCACATGCAGGTCGCGCGGGCCGAACATGAAGTAGCCGTGTACAGAATCAGACGCACTGAAGTCGGGCAGGTAGAACGCCGGATGTGCTCCGATATGAAAGCACATGGGCTGTTCGTCGAGGTTGATTACGCGCCACATGACCTCGAGGCGTTCGCCGGTGAGGCGATAGCCTATTTCCAGTCTGAAACGACGTGGATAAAGCTTGAGAGTGCTGTCGGTTGCCTCCAGGGCGAACCAGGCCTCATCTTCGGGCGCGTCAGGCATCAAATTGAACTCGCAGTCGCGTGCGAATCCGTGCTGGCCAAGCGCGAATTCCTTGCCATCCATGCGGAAAACACCGTTCCATACCGAGCCCACCATTGGAAAAAGCACGGGCGAGCGGCGCCCCCAGAATGCTTTGTCGGCCTGCCAGAGATATTCATGTCCGCTGATATTGTTTACTATGCTGTGCAGTTCCGCTCCGTGACTGTCGATTTCGACAGTGAGCAGATTGTTTTTCAAAGTCTGTTTCATGTTGTAATTGATTTTATCACAAAATTACAATAAATTGTACGAATAGCAAAACAGCTGCGCGCCCCAAACCCCAAACCACAAAAGCGGCGGGGCACCCCATGATGCCTCGCCGCTGTGTATGGCGGATGGAAACGGACTATTTTACTACAACTTTGAGCGAGCGGGTGCCTACGGTGATTACGTAAGAGCCGGGCAGGGCGCTTATGCTGCAGTCGGCTTCGCCGCGATACAGCTCGCGACCGTCGACGGCATAGAGGCGAACAGGCACTCCGGCAGCTCCGCTGACAACAATCTCACGCTGCCGTACACTTACCTGAGCACTATCGGCAATGGTGTTGCCTACGCTTAGGGCCTCGACACTCACGGTGTTGGAGGCCGGCGACAGACCGCGGTTGTAGTTTACCACCACGTTGTAGCTGTGAGGTTGCCCGTCGGCAGGAACATCGAGATAGGACGTTTCAGCCACAGGCGAGCTGTTTGCCTTGATCCCGTCGCGGTACACGTCATAGCTGTTGACAGCCAGTGTGGCATTGGCCTGGCGGAACTTCACATCGTCAATCATCAGCATGAAGCCGTCGCCGCCGGGATTGATGGCGCGGAGGGCGAAGCGGCGTGCGCCGTCGGGCAGTTCGAACTCGTAGTACTTGTATGCGGCGTTACCGATAGCGTCGACCAGCTGCGGAACCTCAAAGGCGCCCTCGGGGCAGAGGCTTATGAAGTCGTCAGGGTCGGTGCTGTCCTTTTCGCTGTATAGCACTTCCATGTGGTCGGGGTATTCGGGATGAAAGCTGCGGGCGTAGAAGCTCAAAGTCTGAGCCTCGCCGCTGAGCGTTGGCGAGATAGCCCAGTCGTCCTGGCTTACCATGGGGTTGAGTATGTACATTGCCACTATGCTCTTGCTGCCCGAGTTGGCGCCACAGAGGAAAGCCAAATCGGGGTTGTAGAACAATATATCGTCGCTTTCGTTGTCGAATACAAAGAACGAATGGCTTGTGCGCATGGCCACGGCATCAGGCAGTCCGGCGCCGTCAAGGGTTCCAATCTGCTGGCCGTCGCGGTCAATCATGGTCCAGCCTTCCACTTCTTCGGTCCAGGGGGTGGCGTCTTCGAAGTCCTCGGTTTCCTTTACATCGAAACCATCGGTCGAGGGTGCGCTCCAGCTGAGTTCCACGCCCGAGGTGCTTCGGCTCGCGGCCAGGTCGGTGACAGCGGGAAATTTCGACACTACCAGTTGCGGTGTAGCGGGCTGCGACAGATTGTCGGCTTCGTTGCCGTCGCCCGACACGTTTACACGGGCGGTAAATTCAAGATTGCCCTCTGCAAGCGGGCTGAGGGTGTGGCGGAAAGTCACGGCAGTCTGTGCGCCGGGGGCGAGTTCTACGCCCTTTTCAGTAGCTATTACGGTGCCGTTGAGCAGCAGGTCCACGCTGTATTCGCCCACGGTCTGCAGGCCGGAGTTGGCTACAGAGGCGGTGAGAGTGAACTCCTTGGCTGCCTCTACTCGTGCCGGAGCGGTGAGTCCGGATGCCACCAGGTCGATGTCGTGGCGGTCGGCTACGGTAAGAACGTCAAAGAACTGGTCTTCGTGGCTCTTGAAGTTGGCCGCTATGTATATGTACACATCTTTGCCGGTGAATCCTTTTATGGGGAACTGGGCGAAGTTCCAGCCTACATTACCGTCGGTGCTGTGGTCGCACGAACCTAATATTGCGCCATTGCCTTCGCTGTCGAATACCATCACGTCGAACGAGTTGGTGTCGGAGTCTGACCATTTGTAGTGGTAGAATGATACCGCCGGACTTGCGGCAGACTTCATGGCGATTTTGCCAGTAAAGAAGTTGACAATTGAGTGCTGGGTGGAATTGTTGAGTTTCAGGAAAGCGTCGTCGCCGTCGACAGCCGGCACACCCGATTCAGCCATGTTGCTCACTGTAACGGTGGCCCAGCTGCCCTCAGGCACTTCATAGCCCAACAGGTGTTCGGCGCGGTCGCTGCTGTTGAAACTATGCTTGAACGGCAATGCGTCGGGCTTGCCCACCGGAATCATCGGTGAGCGGGTCATGCCTTTGGATTCCAGACCTAAGTTCAGCGCCTCGATATAGAATGTGGCGAACGCCTTTTCGGTGGGTGCGCATACTGTAAACTCGGCCTGCAGTTCGGTGGTAGGCTCGTCGAGCACAGGTATGGCCGTGCCATGTTCGCCTGCCACATAAATCATATAGCTGAGGTTTGCCGGGTTGATGTCAATGCCGTTGATATCGGTGGCAGGGGCTTTCCAGCTCACTGTCACGGTGCCGGGGGTGCTGCCTTCGGCCATGTATACAGTAGGAACGTTGGCCGGTACGGCCGGACCCACATATACGCTTGCCGAGGCCTCGCGGCCGGAATTACCGTCGCTGTCGTTGCAGTTCACATAGTAGGTATAGTTGCCACGCTGAGGTATATCGCTGTCGGTAAACTGCAGGGTGGCGCCCGGAGTTGCCGATGTAAACTCTGCCACGACTCCGGTTTTGTCGCCGCGGGTAACGCTGATTTTACCCACAGCGGCAAGCGGATTGCCGCTGATGTCGGTGGCCGGCGCCTTGAAGCTGCCCTGCAGAGTCAGATGTCCTTCGGCATCGGGGGTAAGCACAATGTCAGTGGCCTCGGAGGGCGAGGTGGCTGTCATTGGAGCGGAGAGCTTGATATCCTTGAGGTGAATCTGGAACATGCTCGCATCGCTCATGGCATGCCAGCCGAAATAGTAGTTGCCGTCGGACTTTGGTTCAATGGTCAGAGTGATGATTTGGGCGTCGCTGCGTTCGCCGCATATTTCGGTGGCCGGCAGCAGTTGCGTAACCATGGCGCCTGCAGTAGGAGCCGCGCCCATAGCCACGGCGTAGCGCTCGGTGTACATGGCGCTGTTGCCCGAGATGCTGTAGCTGAGTTCGTAGGTCTTGCCAGCCTCAAGCGCGAAAGCCGGCGAAATAAGCCAGTCGTCGGCGGCTTCGGAGCTGTAGTCGTATATGTAGCTGCCATAGTAGGGCGAGAACCACCATATTCCGCTGTCGTTGTTTACGTTGATTACTGTGTACCGGTCCGAATCGTTGGGGTTGCCGTAGGTGGCGGCATAAGGCGGTGTGATTGCTCCTACACCGGTGCTGACTGTCGATGCTTCCGATTCATTGCCCGCATATACGGCCTTGACCTCGTAGTTGAGTTTCAGGTAAGTGTCCGGAATCTCCACGGTTTCGTCGAACCAGGTTTCGGTGATACCTTCGCCGACAGTCACACCGTTGCGGATTACGGTATATGTAATGGCTTTCGGGTCGACGTAGGCTCCGTCGGCGGACTCGGTTACGGCGTTCCAGTACAGACCAATCTCGCCACCGCCGAAGTTGTTGATGCCCAGGTGTTCCGGTGCCTTAGGCACGCCGTAGCCGTTGATTACTGTAAGGCGTGTGGCCGGGCTGCGGCCAACTTCATTGCCGGCATATACGGCAATGCTGTGAGCGCCTTTGCTTTCAAGGGTGTATGTGCCGCTGACAGTGGCTCCGCAGGCTGCGGAACCCGAGGCGCCCTCGGTGCCGTCGACAAGCATCAGCCAGCTCAGTTCGCCGCTGAGTTCCGAGCCGTCAAATGCAGTCACCGGCATGGTTATGGTGTAGTTCATCTCCATGCCGCCGTCGGGAGCGTCGGCTGTCACCTGTGGTGCAGCCGGAGCCTTGTCGTCGGTTTCAGGCTTGATAACTTCGAGAGCGGTTACCTGGTCGTTGTCGGCAAACTCCCGTATCAGAGTGGCGCTGCCTGTAGCGGGGTCGATTGCCCACAGCGAGGTGTTGCCGGCCTGTGGTGCATAACTGAATATGAAGTTGCCCGATTTGTCGTCGAATGATGCCGAAGTACCGTAGTATGGCCTTAGGCCGGTGTCGCCTATTTTGGTAAATTCGCCGGTAAGTTTGTTGACCTTTACAAAGCTGCCGTCGGTGAGCAGACCGTAATATTGCCCCGACTCGTCGCAGGCTACGCCGAACATGTGTTCGTTTTCGTCGAGAGTCCTTATGGCGTGGCTGCAGCCGTTGGGATAGTCGGCCTTTGCCCAAGTCAGGTTTTCATAATTTTCGTCGTAATAGCAGCCGTACACATCGCCTGTGGTGGGGTCGGTGGCATTGTCGGTGCCGAGGATACTGAATTCACAATCAATATAATCTTCCTCCTGCCACGACTCGGTATTATATACATATAGCTCGGGAATTACGAATCCCATACCGTAGTCGTATATGCTGCCCATGTAGTAGAGTCCGTTTCCGTCGTCCCAGGCTGCGTACTCAGCAATTATCTGTGCTCCGGGTATCTGCTCGAATACGCCGTTGTCCGATACCGGCACATAATAAAGTCCGGGGAAATACATTAAGCTCCAGGTCGACACCACAGAGCCGCGCAGTTTCAGGTCGGAGCCAAAATCAGATGCCTTGGCCGACATGGCCGCGGTGCGGGCCTGAGCTGCATTTTTTTTCTGTACAAGAGCCGGTGCATGGCTGATACCCGGAACAATAGTCTGTGCCTTATGTCTGCGCGTGGGCACCAGTTGCCTTTCGGGCTTGGCCTTAGCCAGAGCCTTGGCATCGGGCCGGTGACCGTGCCGAAGAGTGCCGTCATGGTTCGCCCCCGATGCCATTAAGCTGATAAGCAGGACGAAAAGAGCCGTAGTAATCACTTTTTTCATAAGCAGTTTTCATTAATTGGATAAATGATACAAGTTTTATGTAGTCTTTTGCAAAGATATACAAAAAATCTGTCTGCTCAATCAAAGAGTGAATAAAAATGTCCGATATTTGACGATTATGTCAGTGGCGCGGCTTGAAGCGGGCCAGCCCATATAGGTAACGGCGGAAACCGGGATGATAGTTCAGAAGCCGGTCGAACCACCCCATTCTTGCCGAAATAAATTTAGAGGGTGTTTAATAATAAATATTAAATTCCCTCTAAAATTACAGAATCAGTTTTCTTCATTCGCAAAATATCTGTCAGTTCAAATCGTCAAGAGCAAAGTACTTCAAGGCCTCCGTTGTGAGGTAGTCGGCCAGCTCGGAGGGGAAGAAATTTATGCTTATAAGCCCCTGGGCATACGATGCCACTTCGTAGGGCTGGTACACGAACACAATCTCACCTTCGGGGTTGATATAGAAATTGTCGTGTTCGGGCAACGATTCAATCTGTGTCGGGCCGATAACCTGAGTCATTTCTGCGGCGCGACGGGCAATCAGCTGAGCCAGTTCGGCCCGTTTGCCTGGGGCGAACATAAAGCTGCCGTTTATGAGGCGACCGGCCGAAATGTCATAGTTCAGATAATTGCGGGTGGTAATGCCGTGAGCCGCGCCCGGCGAGTACGAGGAATTCGCCACTTCGTAGACCAGCAGCGAGGGGTTGTAGTTCACCACCGACCCCGATATGAGTTCATAGCCGTCGGCGCCGAAAATATCAACGGGAGCAACCCGGCGAGTGGGGTATGAAAACTGCCGCACATCGTTGCAGACATAGTTTGATATAATGCTGTCGATACTACAGCCTATGGTGTCGAAAGCAAGGCGAATGATGCTGTCGCGCAGCATATCCAGCCCCTTGTCGCCAATTCTGACCGGGAATACAAGCGAAATCGAATCGGTGTACACAAGGTCGCTCTCACGGAAGTAATCGTCGGCCGAGCCGGTGAGCTCGTTGCTTACCTGATATTCAAAGGCATCGAAACAAATCGATTCGGACCGCATCGCGGGAGCATCATTGGCGGAGTCGGTCCGGGCCTGTCTGCCGCAGGCCGGAAGTAAGGCGGCAGTCGCGAGGGCTGTCAGCAGAAAAAGCGGACTTTTCATTTTAGACATTTGAATTTTGAACTGCAAAGTTAGAAAGTAGTTCCGAACTATGCAAATAAAACACCGGCAGGGAAGCCAAAGTAGTGTTGCAGAGCAGATGCGAATTCAAAAAAAATCAAAAAAAATATTTATTAACGAATTATTTCTTTATTTCAAAAATATATTTGTATATTTGCAACCGAATCTCTTATCGGAGTCACATCAAAGTGAAAGCTAACAACGAAACATTTCCAACCCTAATTCATTAATATGATGGAACAGCGTAAACTTAAAATTCGAGACTTAACACTTCGCGACGGCCAGCAGTCACTGTTTGCTACCCGCTTGAGTCAGGCAGAAATCGATAAATTGTTGCCCTACTACAAAAACGCGGGCTTTTATATCATGGAAGTCTGGGGCGGTGCCGTTCCCGACTCCGTGATGCGTTACCTCGACGAATCGCCCTGGAATCGTCTGCGCAGCGTATCGAAGGAAATGAAAGGCATTTCGCTGCTGTCTGCCCTTTCGCGCGGTCGTAACCTTTTTGGCTATGTGCCTTATCCCGACAGCGTGCTCGAGGGTTTCTACAAAGAGGCTATCGCCAACGGCCTCAACGTAATGCGTATATTCGACGCCCTCAACGATATCGACAATGTAAAAGAGTCGATTCGCCTTATAAACCAGCTGGGCGGTGTTGCCGACGGTGCAGTATGCTACACCGTTGACCCCAAGCCCGAAGCTCCGGCTGAAAAGCCCGGCTTCTTCGGCCGTATCTTCGGCAAGAAAGCCGCCGAGCCCGAAAAGATATTCACCGACGAGTACTTCGTGGCCAAGGCCAAGGAAATGGAGCGTCTGGGCGCCAAAATCATAACCCTGAAGGATATGGCCGGCCTGGTAACCCCGTCGCGTGCGGCGTCGATTATCTCCAAGCTCAAGGCCAACCTCAGCGTGCCCGTCGACTTCCACACCCACTGTACTCCCGGCTACGGTCTGGCATCGAGCATCATGGCAATACTGAACGGTGTGGACATACTCGACACCAACATATGGTGGTTCGGCGGCGGCAGCGCGGCTCCGGCCATCGAACTGGTATACCTGTTCGCCAAGAAGTTAGGCGTAGAGCTTGAGTGCGACATGAAGGCCGTGGGTGAAATCCGCAACCGCCTCCTCGCAGCCCGCGAGTCGCTCAAAGACTTCGACCTCACGCCCAAGCCCAAGCCCTTCGACCCGCTCAACGACACCCTGCCCGCCGAAGTTAACGCGCAGCTCGACCGCGCTGTGGCTGCCGCAAAGGCCAACGACGAAGCCACACTGCTCGACGCCTGCCATGCAATCGAGGCATATTTCGGATTCCCCAAGCCCAACCAGCTTGTCAAGGACGCCGAGGTTCCCGGCGGCATGTACTCCAATATGGTGGCTCAGCTCAAAGCTCTCAAGGCCGAAGACCTGCTCGACGACGCCATGCGCCTGATACCGATGGTACGCCGCGATGCCGGCCTGGTGCCCCTGGTGACACCTACCAGCCAGATTGTGGGCTCGCAGGCCGTGAGTGTGGCTCTCGACCGCCGCAAAGGCAATCCCGACTACACCACCAAGTCGAACCAGTTCATATCGCTGGTAAAGGGCGAATACGGCCACACTCCGGTGCCCGTCGACCCCGCTTTCCGCGAAAAAATCACCGGCAGCCCCGTTGAGAAACCCTACGACGTATCAAGCTACAAGAAACCCGAAAACCCGGTGCTTGAAGACCTGGGTGGTGCAAAACTTGCCGCCAATCAGGAAGAATACCTGCTGCTGGAACTTCTGCCCACAGTGGCCAACGGCTTCCTGCGTCGCCGTCGCACCGAAGAATTCGAGGCTAAGAAAGCTGCCGAACAGGCTGCTAACCCTGTGGCTGAGGTAAAAGAAGAAGTTGTAGCTGAAGAACCCGTCACCGGTCCGACTCTGTGCGCTCCCATGGGTGGCCGCATAATAGAGATACGCGTGAAGCCCGGCCAGGCAGTAAAGAAAGGCCAGGTAATAATGGTATACGAGGCCATGAAGATGGAAAACGACGTGGTGGCCGACCGCGACATGACCGTGAAACGTATATTCGTCAAACCCGACGAAGTAGTGGGCACCGATGCCCTGCTCGTGGAGTTTGTCGACTTATAAACCTGTACTGATGACTCACGCATGGCCGGCAATTCGGCCATGCGTGAGTCATTGCTATTCTACTTCATGTCACGAGCCATACTACAGTTACTGAGGCCCGGCAGCTGGTTCAAGAATGTATTTGTGCTGGCGCCGGCTTTTTTTGCCGGCGAGCTGCTCGATGCCGCAGTGCCGGCGAAATCGCTGCTTGCGGCCCTGGCATTCTGTCTGCTTTCGTCGGCGGTATATTGCATGAACGATATACGCGACGCCGAGGCCGACCGCCGGCACCCCTACAAAAAACTGCGCCCCATAGCCTCGGGGCAGGTCAGCAAGGGCGTGGCCGCTGTGGTGGCCGTGCTGCTTTTGCTGCTGTCGCTGTCGTTGGCGGCGGTCATAGGCCGGCCGGCGCTTGTATGGGTGCTGTTGGCCTATCTGTGCATCAACATCATGTACAGTCTGTGGCTTAAGCGCAAGCCGCTGATTGATATATCGATAGTGGCCATCGGCTTTGTGCTGCGAATCTTTGCCGGCAGTATCGCCGCGGGCTGTACGGCCTCGGCCTGGATAGTGATGGTTACCTTTCTGCTGTCGCTCTTTCTGGTTATGGGCAAGCGCCGCGAGGACGCCGCCTATGCCTCGGGCGGCATATACACTCCGCGCTTTATCGATGCCTCGATGGTGGCTCTCGGGGCCTGTACCATAGTTGTCTATATTATATACACCGTGTTGCCTTCGCCGTCGAAGACTATCACATCCGACTATTTTTACATCACGGCCATACCCGTGACCATAGGCATATTGCGCTATATGCAGATATGCCTGGTCGACAATCGCGGCGGACGTCACAGCGCCATACTGTTCCGCGACAGTGTAATCCTGTGGTGCATACTGATTTATATTGTAATATTCGTAACATTATGGCTCGCAGGCAGGTAAGTGTGTTCGACTTCGACGGCACTATTATCCGTGGTGACAGTTTCTTCCACTTCCTTTACCACATTTCGGGCCGTAAGCCAGTGGCTTTTGCCCTGCGGCTGTTGCCGTTCGTGTTCCGGCTTGCACTCGCCGCCGTCGGCCTGGGCGACAAAAGCAAGCTGAAAGAAAAGATAATGGTGCGCTTCCTGCGTCCCCTGCCGGGCCGGGAGTTTAGCCGCCTCTGTTACAGTTTTGTGCCCGAAATCGACAAAATGCTCCTGCCACGGGTTATGGAACTGCTGCGGCAGGCCGACGAGGCCATAATAGTCAGTGCCTCGCTGCGCCTGATGATTGAGCCCTGGGCCGTAAGATACGGCGTAAAGGCAGTCATAGCCACCGAACTGGCCTATGACCGGCAGGGCAGGGTGTGCGGCTTTGCGGGGCACAACTGCAAGGGCCGGGAGAAGGTCAGGCGTCTGCGGCAGTATATCGCGCAGTATATGCCGGAATCGGACTGTGAGCTGAGCGGCTACGGCAACCTGCCCGATGATATACCGCTGCTCGAATTCTGTGACAAAGCTTATATTGTCAGCCGAAAATCAGGAAAATATGAAATTACAGCATACTGACAGCCGGGCCCTGCTGGCCGGCGTGACCTCGCTGGGCTTTCTGTTCGCTCTGTTTCTGACGGAGTGTGTTTGTTTTGCCGTAAATATACGGTCCGGCGGCTGGGTTCTGCCGGTGGCCTTTGTGCTGTCGGCGGGGCTGTGTCTGGCCGCAGGCGGCCTGCGTCGATGCAGCTATGTGGCGCTGGCAGTGTCGGCCGCCGTTGGGCTGGTATCGGCTGTACTGTGCATGCTGCTCTACGACACCGCCTTCGACAGCGTGGGCTACCACTACAATACAGTGGTGATGATTGACCGCGGCTGGAATCCGTTCAGCCAGTATGCCTGGAACGACTCGGTATGGTCAATGCACTATGCCAAGGCGCTGGAACTGATGCAGGCGGCGGTGCTGTCGTTCACAGGCAATCTGCAGACCGTGCGCTGCGTGAACTTGATTTTCACGTTCTCGGCTGCTGCCATCGTCTGGCATGCCCTGGGCCTGTGCATGCCGGCCACGCAGCCGAAATGGCGTCTGGCGGTTCTGCTTGTGGCCCTGTGCAATCCGGTGCTGACCGGGCAGCTGTTTTCGGCGCTCAACGACTATGCGCTGTGGTTGGAAACACTTATTTTAGCCTCCTCGTTCATAATCATGTGGCAGCGCCCGCTCTCTCGGCTGCCCTATCTGATTGTGTTCGTCATTGTGGCCATAGCCATAAACACCAAGTTCACACACGGTTTCTATATAGGGCTGGAGTGTCTGTTCTTTGCCGTATGGTGCCTGCTGTACGGCCGCCGCGACACCCTGCTGCGCGGCTCACTGACTGTGATTGCCGCCCTGGTGGCGGGTCTGTGTCTGCTGGGCTACAACCCCTATGTAATCAATACCCTGGAGTACGGCAGCATAGTATACCCCCTGGGCGGAGCATCGGCCGATATTGACATCATGACCGGCAACACCCCGGCCATGTACGTGGGCGGCAACCGCTTCGGCAACTTTTTCAAATCGCTGTTGTCGGTGGGCGACACGTCCTGGGCGCTGCTCAACGGAGGTGTGACTCCGGGCAGCCTTGCCCGCGCATATTCGTCGGACATGCGTGTGAATGGCTTCGGGATTTTCATGGTGCCGATGCTGGCGCTGGGCCTGGCGCTGATGGTTATGAGCAGGGCGCGGCTGCGCTGGTGGGCCTTGTATGTCTATGTGCTGGCCATGGCCTTCTGCTTCGAGCAGAGCTGGTGGGCGCGTTATATACCCTTTCTGTGGCTGCTGACTATGCTGCCGCCGGTGCTGGCCTTGCGCCGTCCTTTTATCCGCCGGCGGGCCGTACGTGCGGTGGCCCTCGCCCTGACCGCGTGCGCCCTGCTCAACGGTGCGGCTTCGCTGGCGGCATCGCTGTATCCGCGCCTTTCGTACACGCTTTTTATGGACTATGTGTTCAGCCGCGGCCGGACGGTGGAGGTAACGCCCCTGACCTACGGCCTGCGCCAGCAGTTCGAGGAGCGCGGAGTGGCCTACGACGAATGTCTCCGCGTCGACTCGATACCCGCCGGTGCCGAAGGCTATTACCAGATATTCGGACTCGACCACGGCATGGAGCATGTGATGCGCCTGCCGAAGAAGGACTTCCCCGAACTGTACAATCCCGAAAATCTTACGGTCTATCGCCTCGGACGGGCCGAACAGAGGCGATATTAGCTAAATCCTGATTTCCAGCGGCTCCACATATAGCTGGGCATTCTGGAAGCGGACCACGCGTACCGACTCGCCCTCGTCGATGTAGCCGTTGGCGGCCACGGCATCGTAGATGTTGCCGTTCACCACTATCTTGCCGGCAGGACGCATCATGGTGGCTGTCACGGCCATGCTGCCAACAAGTTCAGCAAGACTCATGTCCACGCCCACAAAGCCGTCGGACACTTTCAGTTCCGTCATAAGTTCGCTGCTGCGGCGTACCCAGCGCGGCCCGTGGCTCGAGGTGAGATACCATACAAGTCCGATGGCCATCAGCAGTCCGACAACAACTACCATGCACGATGTCAGAATCTGCGATGTGGTCACTCCGGCAATATTGTCGGTGTCGAGCAGGGCGGCGCACAAGGCAATGAATATTGACGCTATGCCGCTGACACCGCATACCCCGAAGCCCGGAATGATGAATATCTCGAGGGCAATCAGCACCACGCCGGCTATGAACAGAATCACAATCCAGCCCGGCAGGGTGCCCAGTATGAGCATGGGCAGGAAGTACAGCACTGCTGCTACAAATGATACAGCTCCGGCAAAACCGAGTCCGGCTGTGTGCATCTCCATGTATATGCCGCCGAGTATCAGCATCACCAGCAGTGCGCGTACGGCGGCATTGCTCAGAAAGCCTATCAGCGCGTCGGTTACGGTGGGCTCGAATGTACGAATCTCCGCATTTTTGAATCCAAGGGCATCGATGGCTGCCTGAAGCGATGGTTCGACCCCCTCGGCATAACCGGCTTCCACGGCCTCCTCGGCTGTGAAAGTGACCACGCTGTCGGGGCCTACCATGCGCACGGCTATCTCAGGGTCGCGGCGCCAGCTGCCGTCGGGATTCTTGCCGTGCAGTTCGGCTGTGGCGCGCAGAATCGAGCGGTTGTAGCTCTGATATTTGTCGGGCAGGGGCACACCGTCGGCACCTACCACTGTCACGGCACCCATGCTCGAGCCCGGGGCCATATACACGGTGTCGCAGGCCAGGGCAATCATGGCACCGGCCGAGGCCGCGTTATGGTCCACATAGGCCATGGTAGGCATGGGCATAGCCACCAGCGACTTGCGTATGCGGTCGGCATCGTCGAGGGCGCCGCCGAATGTGTTCAGACGCACCACCAGCAGGTCGGCGCCCAGGTCGCGGGCTTCGTCGCAGGCGCGCGAGGTGTGTTGCCATGCCGAGGCGTCGATTTCCGATTCAATGGGCAATATATAAACCAATTTGCGACCTGAAGCCGCAGTACTGAGGCCTATGCATAGAACGGCCAGCAGAAGTGTGATGATTCTATTCATGGTTTTTATTTTTCTTTTTTCTGAAATACGAGGGCAGCATCAGTACTCCGGATATCAGATACACATAGTAGCTGAGCAGACGCCAGAACATTGCCAGCACCAGGGCCACGCCGGCCGAGCCTATAAGGTCGCCGTAGTAGGTGGTGAAAAGCCACTCGCTTACACCGCTGCCGCCGGGAGTAGGGCTAATCATAAGCAATACCCACACCACGAACTGACGCCCGAATACGAGCAGCCCCGACGCGGCAGGCACAAAGCCCCAGAACAGGGCGTTCACTACCAGATAGCGCGAGAACCACGACACCACGGTGGCGCCGAACACGTTGAGCCACCAACGGGCCGAACACGAGCGTATCCATGCCGAGGTTTCCACTATGTTGTGGCCGGTGCGGGCCACGGAGGTACGCCAGCGTCGCAGTGGACGCAGGCTGAATAGTCGGTTGAGCAGCAGTTCGACTTTGTGCGGCCACAAGAGTATGCCGCAGAACAGTAGCACGGTATATGCCACGATACCGCTGTATACCAGCCAGAAAGCTATCTGCACCGAGTCGAGAAACAGGTCGTTGCCGCCGCTGCCGAACAGAGCGTCCGACGGCAACAGCACAAACAGAAGCGGGCAGAAGACTACAAAGAATAACTCGTCGAGCAGAAGGGTGGTGAGAGTGAGAGTGGTGGCCCGCCCCACGCTCACGCCCTCGCGGTTGAGGTAAAACACAGCCAGAGCGCTGCCGCCTACCGCCGAAGGCGTTATGGCAGAGGTAAAGGCGCACATGATGTCGACCCGGAAAGCCCTGCGCCACGACAGCTGCCCGTCGGTGATGGTGCGGAAACGCCACGACAGACCGAAGTCGCGTCCGGCCATGAACACTACGGCTGCCACCAGGGCGGCTATGGCACGCCGGTCGAAAGTCAGGCTCTGCCATACCCGGGCATTGAAGTCGTCGTGAAACAGCCATGCCACCACGGCCAGACCTATAAGGACCGGCAGAATAATCCTCAGTGTCAGATTACCCTTCGGTGCAGCCATAGGTCAGCCAATCTGAGCCATTAATTTCTCTGTGGCAGCCACAGGGTCGTCGGCCTTGTACATCGGTGCTCCGACAGCAACACCCGAAACTCCCAGGGCGAGCAGGGCGTCGATGGCTGCGGCATATTCATCGCCTGCGGCCACAACCGGATAGGAGGGGTTGACCTGTCGCAGGTCGACCATAAACGCGGCAATGCGTTCGGCATCGAAGTCGTCGTTGAGCTGCACATAGTCAATATCGGCCTTGGCCATGGCCAGAGCAGTGCCTACATCGGCCACAGTCACGCCGATAACGGCTTCCGGGCCGAGTTCCTCGCGCAAAGCCACAGGGTTGAGAGCCTTGTCGCTCACATGCACGCCGTGCAGGCCCAGTTTGCGGGCAATATCGGGGTGGTTGTCGATAGTTAATATCACACCGGCCTCGCGGCACAGAGGTACAATCTGTTCGCCCAGTTCGAGCATATAAGCTTCGTCGGCGTCAGGCAGGTCGATGCGTATCCAGCGGCAGCCGCCTTCCACAGCCATCTGTACCAGTTCGGCTACGCTGTATCTGTCGTTTTCGTTTCGTATTATAATCTGTATCATTAGGGTTTTATTTGGTTTCGGGTGTTTTTTATGATAGTCGGATGGGTAGCTTGTAGGACGCGTGCGCGGCTACGGAGTTGTGTGATGAGTAACAGTCGGAATGGAATCGGTGTTCATCACGGAGTCCGGTTCGGCGCTTTTTCTCTTACGTAGGAATTTAAAGAAGTCGTCGAAGTCTTTTCGGAACATAAGGCCCACCCCCTGAGTGGTGGCAGCGGTGCGCACATAATAGTTCTGGTCGTTGTAGCGGTTGTAAGCCTTCAGTCGCCATGTGCCTTTTCGGTTGAGCAGGTATTCGATGTCGAAATCGCCAATAAACTGGTTTGTGTTCAACGATTTGTCGCGGTATCCGAAGTTGCCGTTGAACAGCAGGCGGTTGTTGAGCAGTCGGCTCGAAAGGGCCACGTCGACTTCCACGTCGCTGAAGTCGCCACGGTCGCTTCGCAGGTTGGGGGCTATGCTCCAGTGGTCGCTTAGTTTGCCCAGCATGGAGCTGAGTTGGCTCGATATGGTGCTGGAGGCCACGGCGAACACCTCACTGCCCTTGGTGGTCGACGCTACATAGTCCGGCGTGTAGAAGCGGTTGAGTGCCAGTAGATAAATAATCTGTCGGTTCATCATGTCCTCGGTGCTGACAATGGAGTGTACCTTGCGGTAAATGTCCTCGTTGAGGGTGGGGAATAGCAGGTCGAACTTTATGTCGGGCTGGCGCATGTCGCCCTTTACCATAAGCAGCGCCTGTACAGGCACATTGGTGCGGTTGAGGTCCTTGTCCTGCAGGAACGATTCGTCGAGGTCGCTCAGGTTGGCGTTTACCTGATACACGGCATTGATATCGAGCTGGGCGTTGTAGGGGTCGCCATGGAAGGCTATCGAACTGCCACGTCTGATGGAGAAGTCCTTGATGATTATGTCCTGGAGGGTAAAATTATAGCTGCCGTCCTCGAGTGTATATACGCCGTACATGCGCAGGTCGTTATTGAGAGAGCCGTATGTGAGGCGCAGGTTGCCGGCTCCGTTGGCCTTGATTTCGTCGCCGCCCACGGGGTCCATCACAATTGTCATGGCTGCGTCGGGAGTGATGTCGACCTGTATGTCCATATTGTAGGCCGACGGTTCGTCCTGACTCTGCTGCTGTGCGAGTTCGCGTGCCAGCCGGACCTCGCGTGGAATATCGTCGTTGCGATGTGGCTCTGTATCCGGGCCGTCCTTTTTACGGAAAGTTATAAAGGAGTACTCGTCGGCTATAAGCTGGTCGGAGAGAACAAAGGTAAAGTGTGAGCCCGGCGTTGTAGTCATGCTTACCTTGATGTTGACCACTCCGGGCCGGCCGCTGATGAATGCCGAGCCGTTGCCGTAGATGCGGCCATACCAGTCGGGGCTGATGCGAGAGTCGGTGTCGTAGCTCAGAAGGTCGCGGGCGTTGGTCACGGCGAAGTCGAACACCGGTTCTTTGAAGAAAGTATGTTTGACAGTGCCGTTGAGAGTAGCAGTATGGCCTTCGATGTCGCGGACAGTAACATTTTTTATATCGATTATGCCCGGTCGCAGGTGGATGCTGTCGCTGGCGCTGTACCAAGTATTGGTAAAGTCGATTTTCACCTGCAGCGAGTCGGCGAAAATATCGCCTTCCATGTCGATATACTTGAAAGTGCCGAATAGCCGGGCGTGGCCGGAGGCATAGCCGTCGATGCTGCTGGCGAAAGCGCTCATAAAAGGTTGCATGAAGCCAACCCGCACACGGTCGGCGTCGAAAGTGATGTCAAGCGACTCTGTGGCGGGGAAAATGTCGCCGTATATGTGGCTGTGGCGTCCGTCGGGCTGCGTCACATCGGCATCGAGGTAGAACGACTGCTTTTCGTTGTTGAACCGAGCCTGCACTTTGGCGTTGCCCAGTGTGCAGCGGTTATAGCTTATGTTCTCGACATATAGGCTGTCGGTCTGTATGATAGGAGTTCTCGACAGCAGGGCGTTGCCGGTGATAACTCCGGAAGCGTGTCCGCCGATAAGGGCCTTGTCGATTTCGAGGGTTTCGAAAATCTCCAGCAACTCCACGTTGTCGAGGGCCACCCGCAGCGAGTCGGCCTCGGTCTTGCCTGCCACACCTTCGATAGCTATGGTCTGACGTGTGGTACTCAGCCTGAAATTGTCGACACTAACCGCTCCGGCGGCATATTTTACCTTGGCAGGGTTGATTTCCCACACTTCGTTGCCGAATGTAATGTCGCTTCGGTTAAAGTCCACGGCCACGCACAGCTGATTATCGTCGTTGCGTTCGAGCAGGGTCGAGAAGTCGATTTTGCCGTTGATTGGTATTTTGCGCTCAATCATCCAGTCGAAGTGCGAGTCCACGCGGTTGTCGCTGCCGTCGAGGGTGAACACCAGCCCGAGAGGGCCTTTTTTCGTGGGCATCTTTGTGGTGCCGTATACCAGCGAGTGAGAGTCGGCGCCGTTGAGCTGTGCCACCAGGGCCGTGCCTTCGATTATCTTATCGCCCTGCTGCAGGTATGGTGCATCGAGATTCAGGTCGGCATAGCCTATATCCGAATCCATGGTGCCGTTTATGTTCACGGGGTATATCACTTTGAGCGGCACGTTGAAGAAGTCGGTGAGGCTGCCGGTGTTGCTCAGGGTGAAGTCGTACGAGAATCGGTTCGACGATTCCTTGTAGGCCGGCGGTTCGGTAAGTACGGGGAATACACATGCCACCATGTCGCGAATCTGCGGCACGAGAGTGCTGAATGTAATCCGGCCCAAGGCGTGGCCGTTGAGGATATCTGAAGTGAGGTTTATCTCGGCATAGTCGTGTCCGCGTTCAAGCGACAGCAGCAGATGTTCGAGTCCGGTCTGTTTGTCCGGTCCGGCGAACCGCAGGTTGTCCACGCCCAGCTGGCCTTGCAGATTGTCGATGCTGCTGCCTGAGGCCTCCAGCGAAATATTGGCCGCGAGCGAATAGCCGGGGTAATGTTCGGTGAGCCGCAGAGTGTTCAGGTCCAGACTGTCAATGTCGACAGTGGCAGTGAGCTGCTTATCCTCGGCTGCATAGTTGCAGTCGCCACCGAGCCGGAGCCGCACGGCAGGGTCGTCGACATTCAGCAGCGCCACCGCGTTGTCGCGGTCGACATCCACATAGGCCTCTATGCCGCTGTATTCGTAGCCGTTGAAGCCAAGGCGGTCGCACAGCAGTTCGGCGTGTCCGGTAAACTTGCGTCGGGCTATACGGCCGTTAGCCGATACTCCGGCCGAGAGCATGCCCAGCTTTTTGTTGCCGAGGAGCTGTCCAAGATTCACGTTTTCGGCATCGACATCGGCGTTGAAGTCAATGGTGGCAAACCGCCTGTCGCTGTGGTATTCGGCCCTTGCGTATACGGCGTCGGTGCCTGAGGTCAGAGAAGCGTCGACATTGGCGTTGTGGAGCGAGCCGGTGGCCCTGGCGCTGAGGCTGAAGTGTCCCAGGCGGCGCAGAATGTCGGGCACTTTGCCGCTGCGCGGAAGCAGCGGTGCGAGAACTTTGGCTATTTCGCCGCCGTTGCCGCTTATTTCAAGGTTCCTGAGGTCAAAGTCGGGCGAAATGCTGTCGCGCAGATTCGTAGCGTCGGCACTCAGCTCTATGTCGGCTACGCCGTGGCGGTCGCATAAATGCAGGCGTTCCAGACGCAACTCCGAAAGCGAAGCCTCGGCCAGCAAATTTATGTCGAGGTTCAGCGGCATACGGTCGAGAACCGGGCTGAACGCACGCAGGTCGGGCAGATACAGATTGCTGCCCCGGCAGATTTCAATGCGGGTAAGAGTGCTTTCGAGCACCTGCGGTATCTGCTCGAAACGGTCGAAATCCATGTGCAGCGGAGCAAAACTGATTTGCGACTGCGGCAGCTGTATGCGCAGGTCCGACAAGTCAATGCCGTTGCTGCGCACATCGGCGCGGGTCTTGAACCCGGTGAGTTCAAAGCCGCCGGCCTCGCGGAAGTCCAGACGGTCGATTTCAACCGTGTACTGCTCGTTGCTCAGCCTGGGTATATATGCGTTGAGGTTCAGAGCGGTCAGACTTATATGAGCCGGGTCGAAGCCGTCGCGTCGGGGCAGCGAGCGCACATCGTATCGCAGTCGGGCGTTGCGCAGAATAACCGTGTTGATTTTCAGGTCGAATCGGGTAGGGGATTTGCTTTTGTCCTTTCCCCGCAGTTTGTCGAGTATCCCTGCGATGCTCAGAGGCGAGTCGGGAGTAAGCTTGTATAGATCAATGTCGGCGCCGTCGACCAGAGCATAGTTCACCACAATTTTGCCGCTGGTAAGGAAGTGCCTCAGCTCGAAACCGGCGCTCACCTCGCTGATACCCAAAGCCCGTCTGCCATAGTCGTCGGTAGCCGACAGGCCGTACACCGAAATGCGGTTGAACGGGTGCAGCATCACACGGTCGATATTCACATCGGTACTGAGCAGCCCCGAAAGCTCCTCCGAAGCAATGCGGCACAACTGCTGCTGGGCCCAAGGAGTCGACAATGCCACGTACAGCCCCACCGGCAGCCCCACGGCAATAAGCAACAGGGTCACCGCCATGAAGCGGAATATTTTCCAGGCACGAGTCATAATTGTAATGCAAATTTAGATAAAAATCACGAGTTTTCTACACCGGCAGGATAAAAAACA
>ERZ777011.586-NODE-586-length-54354-cov-54.281239_pt1 | contig 54354 bp, 38 predicted proteins | sample MGYA00374964_ERZ777011 | MGnify/ENA primary metagenome ERZ777011 (study PRJEB29310, sample SAMD00008975) | mouse gut metagenome | study: EMG produced TPA metagenomics assembly of the Metagenome analysis of fecal microbiota from mouse which was promoted...
CCGAATTTATTTAATTTTTAACCTCGTCCATTTTTTAGTGGACAGTAGTGATTTCCTTGGTTAAAAATTGTTTTATATCCAATTTTTATATATTTTTGCAAAGTAATACCTAATAAAATACAATCACATACAGAATCAAGCCCACACAAGTTACACGATGTCAGTGATTTATGCTGGGCGACATTCATGAATTCTAATTATAATTTACAATAACTCCAATTATTAACATCTAAAAGGAAACCTTACCATGAATGACGTAAAAAGTCTATTCTTGTCGGTGCTTAGTCTTCAGGTGTTTAGGGGAGGCAAAAAGTTGGTAATCAGCTGTTTGACCTTACTCGCAACAATTTCAGTCTTCGCACAGGACATCACAGTGAAAGGTACGGTCGTCGATGACACAGGCGAACCGATTATCGGTGCCACCGTTATGGTGGATGGTACTAACCAGGGAACCCCTACGGATATTGACGGTAATTTTACCCTCAAAGTTCCTGAAGGGGCGAAACTCAAAATCTCTTACATCGGATACGACACCCAAATCGTTCCGGCAGTTGACGGCATGGTCGTCACAATGAAAACCAACTCTGTGGTACTCGGCGGAGTGGAAGTCGTGGCTTACGGCGTGCAGAAGAAAGTAACCGTGACTGGTGCTATCTCCAGCGTCAAGGGTGACGAACTCGTTAAAACTCCGGTATCTTCAGTCAACAACGTCCTCGCTGGTCAGCTCTCAGGTGTGACCACCGTGCAGTATTCAGGTGAGCCGGGCGACGACGCAGCGTCAGTGTTCGTGCGTGGTCAGGGTACTTGGAACAACTCGGCACCTCTTATTCAGGTTGACGGTGTGGAACGTTCCATGAACGACATCGACCCCGAAGAAATCGAAAGCATCACAGTGTTGAAGGACGCATCCGCAACAGCCGTATTCGGTGTGCGCGGTGCTAACGGTGTTGTGCTCATCACCACAAAGCGCGGTACTGAAGGCGCTCCGAAGATTGATGTCAGCACTTCATTCTCAGCCCTTTCCCCGACCAAGATGATTGATCAGGCAAACAGCTGGGAATATGCAACATTCTACAATCAGATGCAGCTCAATGACTACGACGGTGATATGGCATCATTCTCCCCGATGTTCTCCGACGCTATCCTCCAGAAATTCAAAGACGGTTCGGATCCTATCCGTTTCCCGAGCGTACGCTGGACTGATTACACCATGAAGAAATCAACCCTCCAGACCAAGAGCAATGTAAATATAAGCGGTGGTACCAAGCAGGTACGCTACTTCGTGTCACTCGGTCTTATGACACAGGGCGGTCTATTCAAGGAATTTGACTATGACCAGCATTTCGATTACAGCTACAGCCGTTTCAACTATCGTGCCAACCTCGACCTTGATGTGACATCAACAACCACAGTCACATTCAACGTGTCAGGTATCGCATCAAACGACCACAAGCCGCTTACCTCAGGCGGTGCCACCGGTTTGATACGCGGTATGTATCAGGCAACCCCGTTCTCATCTCCCGGTATCATTGACGGACGTATCATCAACACCACTACCGACTACACTGACGGTTTGACACTCCCGTTTGTCGGCGGTTATGGTCTCGGTTATATCAAGTCAGGTACAGTGAGTGGTTCTACCAATAACAACCTTAACAAGTTGCAGTCAGACCTTATGCTCAAGCAGAAACTTGATTTCGTGACCAAGGGTCTTTCATTCCGCATAAAAGGTTCTTACAACAGCCAATTCACATCTACCAAAAACATACGTTTGGTACGCTCCAACTACACTCCGGTGATTCAGGATGACGGCACTATCCGTTATCGTCTCGGCGACGTGGAGACCAAGCCTTCGTATGATGAAGAGAATGCCAAAGCCCGTGACTGGTACTTCGAAGCTGCATTCGACTACAGCCGTTCATTCGGTCCTCACTCTGTAGGTGCGCTTGCTCTTTACAACCAAAGCAAGATTTACTACCCGAAATCTTATTCCGATATACCTTCAGGTTATGTAGGTTTCGTAGGCCGTGTGACTTACGACTACGACAACCGTTATATGGCAGAGTTCAATATCGGTTACAACGGTTCTGAAAACTTCGCACCCGAGCGCCGATTCGGTACATTCCCCGCAGGTTCTATCGGTTGGGTACTCAGCAATGAAAAATTCTGGGAACCCCTCAACAACGTTATCGACTTCTTCAAGCTCCGTGCTTCATGGGGTCTCGTAGGTAACGACAAGGTTGGTGGCGACCGTTTCATGTATATGGCTGACCCATTCAACTACAATACCAAGATGGCTACCCGTGGCGGTTATGCTTACAACTTCGGTATAAACAACGGTACCCTTACCCCCGGATATGCCGAAAGTGGTAAAAACAACCCTGCCGTAACTTGGGAAAAGGCGTTCAAGCAGGACTACGGTTTCGATGTCTATCTGCTTAACTCAAAACTCAAAGCCACATTCGATTATTATAAGGAACACCGTACAGGTATCCTTCTTCGTGACATGACAGCCCCGAGCTACATCGGTTTCGCAGTTCCTTGGGCTAACATGGGTATAGTTGACAGCGACGGTTTCGAAATCAGCCTTCAGTGGAACCAACGCATCAATGAAGACTGGCGTTACTGGGCAAACCTTAACCTCTCTCACAACCACAACAAGGTAGTTGAAATGAAGGAAGCTCCCCAAGTCAACGCATACCAGTACTCCGCAGGTCACCGCATCAACGCACGTTCAATGTACAAATTCTATCGCTTCTACGATGCAGAGACCCCCGCACTCTATGAAAAAGAATTCGGCAAACCGTTCCCGAAACAGCTCACCACTATGAAAGACGGTGACGCTTGCTACGTTGACCTTGACGGCAACGGATATATCGACGCAAACGATATGACCCGTGATCTCGGCTGGACCGACGATCCTCAGTGGGTAGCAGGTCTTAATGCCGGTTTCGCATGGAAAGATCTCGAACTCTCAATGCAGTGGACAGGCGCATGGGGCGTAAGCCGTATGATCTCCGACGTGTTCCGCGAACCATTCCTTTCACGTACAGGTCGTGACGACGGTGGTCTTCTCTCATACCACCTCTATAATTCATGGAATGCCGAAAATCCCGGTCAGAATTATGAATATCCCCGTCCGTCATGGAACGCATGGGACAACAACTACGCCGAATCAACCCTCTACGAGAAAGACTCCAAGTATCTGCGTCTGAAGACCATCCAGCTCGCTTATACCTTCCGTTTCCCGTGGCTCAAAAAGGTGGGTATGCGTAGTATGCAGGCTGCAGTCAGCGGTTACAACCTCTTGACATTCACCCCCTACATCTTCGGTGACCCTGAAGCACGCGCAAGCTCTTCTCCCTCTTATCCGCTTCAGAAAACCTATACATTCAGTCTGAAAATTAACTTCTAAACTACTACGATGAAACTCAATATAAAGCATCTTCCCATCCTTGGCGCATTAGCGTTATCCGCCATCAGTATGGGTTCTTGCACCGACAAAATAGCTTTCGGTGACGACTTTCTCGAAAAAGCGCCGGGCGGTACTGTCACAGCCGACACGGTGTTCGGCAATGCAGAGTATACCCGCAACTTCCTTGCGCAAGCGTACGCATACCAATACTATAACCTTCCGAGTAACTCTACCAACAGCGCACCTCAGTGCTGGAACTATTGGAAAGGTATGCCTGACCTTCTCGGTGATACACACCAAGCATGTAGCACCACTCCATTGATTTTTACAGCATATTATAATGGTATGCTCACCTCAATGCAGGACAGCAAGAAGAACTATAACGTTTACCCGTATCACAACGAGCATATCTGGGAAAATGTCCGCAGCTCTTACCTGCTGATTGAACGTATTGACGGTGTCCCCGGTATGGACGACGCTGAAAAAGCACGCATCAAGGATGAAGCCCGCTGCCTTCTTGTCAGCACATACTTCACAGCGTTCAGACATTACGGCGGTCTGCCAATCCTTAAAGGCACCTTCAACGGTAACGAAACCAACTATGAAGGCAGAAAGTCAGCCGAAGAGAATATCGAATTCATGGTCGGGATGCTCGACGAAGTGATTGCAGGCAAACATCTGCCTTGGGGTTACACCGGAGCTGCCGCCGCATCTGAGACTGGTCACTGGACACTCGCCGGTGCCATGGCTCTTAAGATTCAGATTCTGCAATTCGCAGCTTCTCCGCTCCTTAACTCTGAAGCACCTTACTTCCAAGGTAAATATCAGATGGAACATCCCGAATTTGTATGGCTCGGTGGCTATGACGCTTCCCGCTGGACTAAACTCCGCCAGGCATGTCAGGACTTCTTCCAAGCTCTAAGTGCAAACGGCATCTACCACCTCGTAGTTCCCGCTGGCACTACACAAGAGGATTATGCATACGCATACCGCTCAGGATATATGTTGCAGGATTCACCTGAAATTCTTCACAGTGTCCGCACCTCTACCAGCGCCAACGGTAACGACTATGGCTGGTACAACCTTGGTTTCGGCAACAATAACAACGGTTCAGGCACAAACACCCGTTACTCTTATTGCCCGACTCAGGAATATGTTGAAATGTTCCCCTACGCCGACGGTACTCCCTTTGACTGGAACAAGGCAGAAAAAGAGGGCAAACTTGATGAGATGTTCATAAAGGGTGACCGTGTGGAAGGCAAGCAGGAACTCCAGAACATCAAATACACTCGTGACCCCCGTCTTTATGAAAGCGTAGGTACCAACATGACACGTTGCGTAATCGAATGGAACAACGGTCGCCGTTCAGGTGAACCTTACGAAGCTTACGTAGGCGGCTCGGTAGCCCACAATGACCCCAAAACAAACACCAACGTATGGGGCACAGGTTACCGTAACCTCAAATATCTGTCAGGTACAGCATTCCGTCGCCAGAAACCGCAATGGAACCCGCTTATGCTTAGCGATATGTACCTCACTTACGCTGAAGCCATCATCCAGTCAGGCGGTTCATGCACCGAGGCTCTTCCTTACATCGACGCAGTGCGCGCACGTGTCGGTCTGAAAGGTCTTGCCGAATGTAATCCTGACAAGAACCTCACAAGCAACAAGGACAACCTCCTTCAGGAAATCCTTCGTGAACGTGCTTGCGAATTCAGCTTCCAGACTACCCGCTACTTCGACATGATACGTTACAAACGCGCCGACCTTTTCGAAAGACCGTTGCACGGATTGAGAATCTACCGTATAGTCGATGGCAAACGAAGCGAAAACCAGTGGTATGCCGGTGACCGCAAAAATGCCGCAAAGGGAAGTGACGCATGGTATGAACCAAACCATTTCGAATATGAGAAATTCGAAATCACTACAGGTGCCCGCATCTGGTGGACTCAGGGCTTCGACCCGAAATGGTATTTCCAGCCATTCCCCATCACCGAGGTAAACAAGAACTATGGTCTTGACCAGAACCCCGGATGGTGATAAGAGCAATGTCAACATCATTATGCAATGTTAACAACGTAAATTAGACTATGTATAAGAAACATATAACCGTGCTGTCAATCCTCGCCGCATTTTCAATGACGGCAGCAGCACAAACCGATTCAATAAAAAGCAGTCTGTCTCCGCTGCAGCCTGCCGACATCGGTGGTGACAAAGTGTTCACCCTCGGTGAGACCACCGGCGCAGTGTCGGTTATCGGCAGTGACCAGATCAACCGCCGCACAGCCAAGAATATCGGTAATGACATTCTCGGTCAGGGCAACGGACTCCAGTCGCTTCAGGGCGCAGGTATATACGCCGTTCAGAACCCCACATTCTATGTTCGCGGGCTCCAGACACTCAATGACAATAACGAACCTCTGTTTATAGTTGACGGTATCGAGCGTGACATCAACTCTATCTCACCCGAGGAAGTAGAGTCAGTTACCATCCTTAAGGATGCCACTGCTACAGCTCTCTATGGCAACAAAGGTATCAACGGCGTCATCGTCGTGACTACCAAACGAGGTATCAAGAACACCCGTGAGATCACATTCTCTTACGACCATGAGTTCAAGTCGATAGCACATCGCCCCAAATTCGTTGACGGTTACACTTACGGTCTCGCCATCAACGAGGGTCGTGCCAACGACGGTCTCACACCCCGCTATCAGTCATGGGAACTTGATGCGTTGAAGAATCAGACATATCCCTATCTCTATCCCAACGTGAACTGGGTGGACGAGACATTCCGTGACAATTCACCTGTCAATAAGTACACCGTGCAGTTCCGTGGCGGTTCTGAAAAGTTCCGTTACTATGCTATGGCTAACGTCCTCACCGAGGATGGCTTCGTACAGAAGAGCAATGCCAACAGCAACGACGGTTACTCTACTCAGGATAAGTTCAGCCGTGGTAACGTCCGCATGAACCTTGACATCGACCTCACACCCACCACTGTGGTATCGGTTAACGTGTTCGGTTCATTGACAGAACAGCAGCGTCCGGGCGATCAGGCTAATCTTTGGGACATGGTTTATACCGTACCCTCAGCAGCCTTCCCCGTGAAAGCAGAAAACGGCATGTGGGGCGGTTCAAGTACTTGGTCAGGAACCATGAACCCGGTAGCTCAGAGCACATCGGCAGCTTACTATAAGAATCATATCCGTTCACTCTTCACCGACCTCACCATCAAACAGGATCTCGGTGGACTCCTTCCCGGCTTGAGCGCACAGGTGCGTGTGGCTTACGACAATACTGCCAACATCTACGAGAACCACTCCAAGACCTATCAGTATACTGTAGTCACTCCCAACTGGCCCGAAGGCGCTTCCGAGCCCACTTTCTCAACCGCTATCCAAGGTGCTGACTCAGAAATGGGTTCCGACGCTAAGGCAAGCGTATATGACCGCTTCCTCCATGTTGACGCAGGTGTAAACTACCAGCAGCAGTTCGGTGACCTCAACCTCTATACTCAGCTCAAATGGGACTATGAGTATACTGACCCCGAAGGTATCAACAACACTATCTACCGCCAGAACATCTCTTGGTGGTCACACCTCAACTACAAGAACCGCTACCTCGCCGACCTCACACTTGTGGAGACAGGCAGCAGCCGTCTTGCTCCCGGCACCAAATGGGCGTTCTCACCCACTCTCGGTCTCGGCTGGGTGATCTCTAACGAAGATTTCTGGAGCGACTCTAACCGTTACCTCAAACTCCGTGCGACAGCAGGTCTTATCAACACCGACTTCCTCCCCAAGGACAAGGATGGTAACTGGGTATGGACTTACTACGCACAGCAGTACACCACAACCGGTGGAACCTATCCGTTTAACTCTGCATGGGGTTCTGACTTCGGTAAGACTCAGTTCGGACAGATGCCTACCCCGAACCCAAGCCGTGAAAAGGCTTACAAATACAATGTGGGTATCGACGCTTCTCCTATCGAAGGTCTCAACTTGACACTTGATCTCTTCAAGGAACGCCGCAACGGCATCTGGGTATCGTCAGCAGGTAAATACACTGCCCTCATCGGTATGGAAGCTCCTTACGAGAACGGTGGCGTGGTTGACAGCAAGGGTATAGAAATCGCAGCTGACTTCACCCGCACTTTCGGCGACTGGACTTTCAGCGTGGCTGGTAACTTCAGCTACAACAAGAACAAGATTGTAGACATGCTCGAAGAACCTCGTCTGTATCCCAACCTCGTTCAGACCGGCAACCCTGTAGACCAGCTCTACGGTCTTGAAGCTATCGGTTTCTTCAAGGATGAGGCAGATATCGCCAACAGCCCCCGACAGGCATTCTCTACCGTACGTCCCGGTGACATCAAATATCGTGACGTGAACGGTGACAATGTTATCGACTCTAACGATAAGGTAGCTATCGGTTATACCACTACTTGCCCGGAGATTTATTACAACTTCCGCCTCGGCGCTGAATGGAAGGGTATCGGTGTTTACGCTTTCTTCCAAGGTACAGGCAACTATACCGCAGTGCTCAACACAAAGAGTATGTACTGGCCCTTGATCAACAACACCAACATCTCACAGTATGCCTACGACAACCGTTGGACTCCCGAGCATCAGGACGCACTCTTCCCCGCCCTCAGCAGCCAGAGCAACGCCAACAACTATCAGACCTCAACACTTTGGATGCGTGACCGCTCATTCCTTAAGCTCCGCAACCTCGAAGTTTATTACAATCTTCCCAAAGCGTTCCTGAACGACAATCTTAAGGTTGTGAATGGTGCCAAGCTCTATGTCCGCGCCATCGATCTCTTTGCCACAAGCAATGTACCCGAAAACGATCCTGAATGTTACGGCATAAATCCTGTGAACAAGAGCGTGGCTTTCGGTCTTAGTGTTACATTTTAATTCTTGATTCCTTAACGAATAAGATATGAAAACAAAATATATGATCCTTCCCCTTGTGGCTCTCGGCATAGCCGTGACCTCTTGCAAGGATGACATGGACTATCATGAATATTCTATTGTAGACAAGGACTTTATCGAAAAGAACTTCGGTAATGTCGGAGGCTTTATGACCGACCTATACAACACCGTTGAATACGACTTCGGTAATTTCAGCAGCGGTGCCATGCAAGCGGCTGCCACCGATGAAGCCGAGTACAGCAAAATCGGTAACTCCATCGAAGACTTCTACAATGGCGGCTGGACTGCTACCAATGCCAAGTCCACCAACTGGACAAACATGTACACCGGCATTCAGAGCGCAAATCATTACATTGATTTCTTCCAAGGTCTGAAGTTTGATGACTACGAGTTGAATCCCGATTACGCTCAGCAGATGTACCGTTACGAGAACTATGTATATGAAGCTCGATTCCTTCGTGCATATTACTACTTCGTGCTCGTGCGTCAATATGGCGGTGTTCCCCTGATCGACCATCAGATGGCAGCCGGCGAGGTTAACACCATGTCACGCAACACTTCCGATGAAATCTATGAGTTCATCATCAAAGAATGTGATGAGATAAAGGATAAGATTATCCGCAACTATGCCGATCTTGGAAGCATGGCTCTTGGTCAGACCGAATCAGGTCGCGCCGGAAAAATCGCCGTACTCGCACTTCGCGCCCGTGCCGCACTCTATTGGGCAAGCCCTCTTTTCAACCCCAATGGCGATAAAGAGCGTTACAAAAAAGCTGCTGACTACTACAAGGATCTTTTTGACGAATGTCAGTATCAGGGCAAAGGTTTGACCGCAAAGTACACAAACCTTTGGGATGCCAACAGCTTCAACGACCCGGCTATTGACAAGGAACTCCTTTTCTGCCGCAGATATTACAAAAATGCCAGCGGTGACAACCTCGTTGAAACCAATAACTACCCCGTAGGTATCGAAGGCGGCACAGGTGGTACTTGTCCTACTCAGAACCTTGTTGACGCTTACGACATGCTCAACGGCAAGTCAATCAACGAAGCCGGTTCAGGTTACGACCCGAAGAATCCTTACGCTAACCGTGACCCGCGTCTTGCAGCCACAGTGGCTGTCAACGGCGATGTATGGCCCTCTTATCAGAAGAACAAACTGCAGACTTACTACGGTGGTACCAACGGTCAGCCCCTCAGTGGAGCTACCACTACCGGTTACTACCTCAAGAAACTTTGCAACGGTGCCATCGACCTCTCAGCAAGCAGTAAGTATAAAGAATCAAGACACACCTACCTCAACTTCCGTTACGGTGGTGCACTCCTTGACTATGCAGAGGCTGTATACCAGTACACCGGAAGTGCTGATGTAACCCTGCCGGGTCACACTATGACCGCCCGTCAGGCTGTGAACCAAGTGCGCAACCGTGCCGGTATGCCTGATGTCACTGAGACAGGCGACGCTTTCTGGACTAAATATCAGAACGAGCGTTTCGTGGAACTCGCATTTGAAGGTCATCGTTTCTGGGATGTTCGCCGCTGGAAAGAAGGTAAGAAGTTCTTCACTTCCATCACACGCATGAACATTATTCAGAATGCCGACGGCTCTTTCACCTACAATCCTCAGCAGGTTAGCCGCCAGTGGGACGAACGCAACAACCTCTTCCCCATCCCGCAGACTGAAATCTCAAAGAACGGCAATCTGGTGCAAAATCCGGGTTGGTAATCCACTCAAGGTTCTTATGCGGGCAAAAGTCCGCATAAGAACTCAAAAAACATGGGGCGTGTCAATTCTCTCGCACGGTCTATTAATTAAGGTAAATCACCCAATAGAAATCCCATTGATTATTACGTGAGCTAACACGCTCCACAATTGGTCCTCGCAACAAGCGGGGACCATTCTTTATATATTACCCTATATTATGGCTAAATCCCATATAATCAAGCTTAATTCAATCTTAATTAACCCTAATAATTAGCAACTTCCAAAATTTTTGTCTAATTTTGCAACCCAAATTCAGAATCCCATGTGCGATATAAAGCTTTTTCTCACCGATGTTGACGGTACTTTGACCGATGGAGGCATGTACTATACTGCTTCAGGCGACACAATGAAGAAATTCAACACCCGTGACGGTATGGGTCTACAGCTCCTGCAAAAGACAGGCGTTAAAGTCGGCATAATCACCAGCGAAAATACTGACATAGTGACCAAAAGGGCTGAAAAACTCGGTCTTGACTTCCTTGTGCAAGGCAAACGTGACGGCGGAAAGCTTGCAGCGGCACGTGAGATATGTGAAACCCTCGGCATCACCCTTAATGAATTGGCATATATCGGTGACGACGTGAATTGCGCCGAATTGCTGCGCAATGCCGGCATAGCCGCATGTCCCGCCGATGCGATGCCTCAGGTAAAAGCCATCACCGGCATACGCATCATGTCGCTCAAAGGTGGCGAAGGGTGCGTGCGTGAATTCATCAATTCACTCCTGTAGGAGCGCAATCTCTACAAATCTTAAAGCAAATCATCAAAAATATTAATGAACGAAACTAAAATCTCGATAACATTCCTGCTGCTCGCAGTCACATTCTGTGTGTGCCTGATAGTGAGCAACCTGATGGAGATAAAGACCGTCGATCTCGGTCCGCTCACCATCACGGCAGGAGTCATAGTATTCCCTATCTCCTACATCCTTAACGACTGTATAGTGGAGGTCTACGGTTTTAGCAAGGCAAGACTCGTCATTTGGCTCGGCTTCGGCATGAACCTGCTTGTGTCTCTGCTGCTGCAACTCGGCGTATGGCTCCCCGGGGCTGCCTCTTGGACCGGACAGGACGCCATGGCACTCATTTTCGGAGCCGTGCCACGCATTTTCGTGGCGAGCTTCATCGCCTTCCTTTGCGGCTCCATGGTCAACGCATACGTTATGTCAAAAATGAAAATCGCATCGGGAGGGAAGAGCTTCTCACTCCGTGCCATTGTATCTACACTTTGGGGCGAAGGTGTTGACTCGGTAATCTTTTTCCCGCTCGCTTTCGGCGGCATTTTGGCTTGGCACGAGATAGCTACACTCATCCTGACCCAGACAGTGTTAAAGACACTCTACGAAATACTTATACTCCCGGTGACAATGCGTGTCGTGAAATTCCTCCGTGACCACGAGGGCGGAGATGTGACCGACAAGCCCGACATGTCATATAAGTGGTGGAAGATAAATGAATTTTAATCACCGGATTGGCAATGAAATTTGACGGAATAAGATGGGTATGGCTCGACCTTGACGACACACTGATTGACTTCAAGGTCAACTCACGTGCGGCTCTCCGTATAGTGTACGATGAATGTGACATACAACGCTTCATCCCCACCGCCGACGAGTGGGTGGAGACCTACGAGGTCCACAATCATTCTCTTTGGGACAGATACAGCCGTCAGGAGATCACACAGGATTTTCTGCGTGTTGACCGCTTCTTCACTCCCCTTCGCCAAGGGTGGAAAGGCTCAGCCGACGAACTTGTGAAATTCAGCTGGGAGCTTGACTCCATATATCTCGACCGTCTTGCCAGACAGAAGACCCTGCTACCCGGTGCGATGGAGCTTCTCGATCATTTACGTGCGCATAATTATAATATAGGTGTATTAAGCAACGGATTCACCGAAGTGCAACATGCCAAACTCACCAACACCGGCATAGGTCCAAAGATAGATTTGGTCGTGCTCAGCGATGACATAGGTGTCAACAAGCCCGATACCCGCCTCTATAATCATGCAATGGAACGGGCAGGTGACACCGACCCAAGCCACCATCTGATGATAGGCGACAACCTGTCAACCGACATCCGGGGAGCCCTCGACAGTGGCTGGCACGCCATTCATCTTGACCGTTCGCAAAACGGCACACCTGAATGGGCTGCATCCTACTTGGTGACGCATGATTTGCCCTCTATTACAGCGATTTTCACGTGACATATCTCGCCATAAGCGGTTAAAGTGGTGAAAAAGTGAAATTTAAGCAAAAATTTTACTTAAAACATTGTTGTTAATCCAAAAAAAGTTACGATATTTGCACTTGCAAAATTCGAGCGGCACCCAAAGCCGCAACATTAAAGATATTAACCAATTATAAAATTCATACCGTAATGACTAAAGCCGACATCGTTAACGAGATTTCAAAATCTACCGGCATCGACAAAGCCAACGTACTTGAAACCATCGAGAAATTCATGGAAACAGTGAAGGATTCTCTTGCCAACGGCGAGAACGTTTACCTTCGCGGTTTCGGCAGCTTCATCATCAAAGTTCGCTCAGAAAAAACTGCCCGTAACATCTCTAAGAATACCACTATCATCATCCCCGAGCACCGCATTCCCGCATTCAAGCCCGCCAAGGTATTCATGGAAGAGGTTAAGGACGCTAAATAAATCGTTTTCCCGCTTTTAGCGGTGACGTCAAGTGATCACTACTCTTATTTTCTAACAATAACATAATTCCAACTATGCCAAGCGGAAAAAAAAGAAAAGGCCACAAGATGGCTACTCACAAGCGTAAAAAACGCCTTCGCAAAAATCGTCATAAGAAGAAATAATCTTCACTCATGACGTTGAGATACACGAAGAACAAACTCTGGAAGGGGTGATTTCTTGCCTCTGAAAGGTTTGTTCTTTGCGTCATTTCATCATTTTGTTTTTATCCATTCAAGTTAAATGAAAAGTGAACTAATTGTAGACGTCCAGCCGAATGAAGTGTCAATAGCACTTTTGGAGGACTCGCGGCTCGTATCTTTGCAAAAAGAGTCGCGAAACATCGCCTACGCTGTCGGTGACATCTATCTTGCAAAAGTCAAGAAACTGATGCCCGGACTTAACGCCGCTTTCGTCAACGTGGGCTACGAAAAGGATGCTTTTCTTCATTACTTGGATCTCGGTTCTCAATTCTCTTCCTACTCTGCTTTCCTGAAACTGATGCTTGAGGACAAAAAGACGGAGCCATCCGTCTCCAAAATCAAGCGTCTGCCCGACATCGACAAGCATGGCTCAATCACTAACGTGCTACAGCCCGGGCAGGAACTGATGGTGCAAATCGTCAAGGAACCCATCTCTTCAAAGGGCCCGCGTCTTACCACCGAAATCACGTTCACGGGAAGATACATGGTACTTATACCTTTTGGCGACAAAATCTCAATTTCCCAAAAGATAAAGACGACAGAAGAGAAACTGCGCCTCCGCCAACTCATCGAGAGCATCCGCCCCAAGAATTTCGGGGTCATCATCCGCACTTCCGCCGAGGGGAAAAGTGTCCGTGAGCTACACCATGAGTTGAAGACCCTCCTCAGATGCTGGGAAGAATCAGTGGCTAAAGCCCAAAAAGCCATAGCTCCCGCTCTGATATTCGAAGAAGAAAGCCGCATAGTAGGTATGCTGCGCGACGTTTTCAGCCCTACCTTTGAAAGTATCTACGTCAACGACAAGGAAATTTTCGGTCAAATATCAAAATACGTAAATCTTATCTCCCCTGAAAGCCACGACATAGTGAAATACTATGACAGCGACGTCCCGATCTTTGACCATTTCAACATCACGCGCCAAATCAAATCATCGTTTGGTAAAACGGTATCATTCAAATCAGGCGCATACGTAATCATCGAGCACACAGAGGCTCTCCATGTCATAGACGTGAATTCCGGCAACCGTTCAAAAGCCGCACCTGACCAGGAAAGCAACGCCCTCGAAGTCAACCTCCGGGCTGCAGACGAAATAGCACGTCAGCTTCGTCTGCGCGACATGGGAGGCATCATCGTGATTGACTTCATAGACATGAACAAGGCTGAACACCGCCAAAAGCTCTACGAACACATGCGCGAAGTGATGTCAAACGACCGTGCCCGCCACAACATTCTACCTCTCAGCAAGTTCGGGCTAATGCAAATAACACGCCAGCGTGTCCGTCCCGCCATGGACATCATCACTTCCGAAGAGTGCCCCTCATGCCACGGCAAAGGGGAAGTGCAACCCTCCCTCCTGTTCACAGACACTCTTCACGAGAAACTCGATTACCTCGTGAACACTCTTAAAGTCAAGCATTTTGTGCTCTACGTACACCCCTATGTGGCGGCGTATCTAAAGAAGGGATTCCCTTCACTTTACCGTAAATGGCAGCTCGAATTCGGATTCAGCTTCCGCATCATACCTGATGAATCATTGGCATATCTCGCATACCGTGTACTTGACCGTGACCGAAACGAGATAGACCTTAAAGAAGAAAAGGATATTGACTCCTCGGCGTCAAAGTCAAAATCCAAAGCGAAGAACCGCTCCAAGGAAGAATAGCTTCCGACAGAACCAAAGATAATCAACGCCACTACTGACGTGATTATCATTTTACCGATTCAACCTCCCCCGCACCGTGTCATAAAAACGACGGCTGCGGGGGAGGTTTTAGTTTTTTTATGTTGTAAAACATAGTCATTCTGATGATTTCTTAGCAATATATTTGCGAACTTTGCATAGTTTATACATTAACTATACAGTTCATACATTTTCACATCGAAATATTTTTAAAATCACGTTATATATTTATACACATGAGACTACAGCATTTAGCATTTGTAACACTTGCAGCGCTTTTCACTGCCTGCGGAAGCCAAAAAGAGCAGCCCGAACTCACTAAATCCGGACTTGACCCGCAAAATTTCGAAAACGAGTATAATGGCAAAGCCACTCATCTCTACTCGCTCACCAACAATGCCGGCACCGAAGTATGTATCACAAACTTCGGCGGACGTATCGTTTCAATCATGGTTCCCGACCGTGACGGTAATTTCCACGACGTGGTACTCGGAATGGATAGTGTGGCAGCATACTTCCCTGAAAACAATCAAAGCGATTTCGGCGCAGCTATAGGTCGGTACGCCAATCGCATCGACCATGGTCGTCTCGTGCTCGACGGTGACACCGTACAACTTCCTGTAAATAACTTCGGACACTGCCTGCATGGAGGTCCCACAGGATGGCAATATCAGGTATATGACGCAGAGCAGCCCAACGACTCAACCCTCGTCCTCACAATGCAGTCTCCCGACGGCGACAACAACTTCCCCGGCAACCTGACCGCAAAAGTGACCTATACACTGACTTCCGACAACAAGGTTGACATCGCTTACACTGCCACTACCGACAAGACCACAGTGATAAACATGACCAACCATTCATATTTCAACCTTGGCGGTGACCCCTCTAAAGGTGTTGAAAATGATGTATTATATATCAACGCTGCTAACTTCACACCTGTTGACTCAACATATATGACCTCAGGCGAGATACTCCCCGTGGCTGGCACTCCTATGGATTTCACCGTAGCTAAGCCTGTCGGTCAGGATATCGCCATGATGGACTATGAACAGATCAAAAACGGCAACGGATACGACCACAACTGGGTGCTCGATACCAAGGGTGACATAAACGCTCCCGCAGCGATACTCACATCGCCTGAAAACGGCATCGTGCTCACCGTTTACACCGACGAACCCGGCATCCAATTCTATTCAGGAAACTTCCTTGACGGAACCATCACCGGCAAGAACGGAAAGGTCTACAACCAGCACGCCGGAATGTGCCTTGAAACCCAGCACTACCCCGACAGCCCCAACAAGCCCGAGTGGCCCACCACTACTCTTCGTCCCGACGAAACTTATAACAGCCATACCGTCTTCGCATTCTCCGTTGCACCCGCTGAAGCCCCCGCAACCCCTGCTGAAGACGCTTCTGAGAAATAATTGAGCGATTTTGACATCTTTTTGACTGATTCACATATCCCCTTCTCCTCTCTAATAAGTAATTTTGCATAACGAATCAGTATCTCACGAAACAAATTTTCAACTAACAATTCACAAATCTAAAACCAATGGCATTTCTTGACTGGCTGGTAATCGGCATCTTCGCCCTCGCGCTAATCGGCGTCATCGTATGGGTGATGAAACAGAAACAGAACAATGCCGCCGACTACTTCCTCGGCGGTAAAGACGCTACATGGATAGCAATCGGCGCGTCAATCTTCGCATCAAACATCGGCTCTGAACACCTTATCGGTCTCGCAGGTTCGGGAGCATCGTCGGGCATGGCGATGGCCCACTGGGAGATCCAAGGCTGGATGATACTTCTCCTCGGCTGGGTTTTCGTACCTTTCTACACTCGCTCAATGGTCTATACCATGCCTGAGTTCCTTGAAAAGCGTTATAACCCTCAATCACGCACCATCCTCTCCGCCATATCTCTTATAAGCTATGTGCTCACTAAAGTGGCTGTGACAGTATACGCCGGCGGTCTTGTGTTCCAGCAAGTATTCGGCATCGACACACTCTGGGGCATAGACTTCTTCTGGATTGCCGCTATCGGTCTTGTTATCGTCACAGCACTCTACACCATCTTCGGAGGTATGAAATCTGTACTTTACACCTCCGTGCTTCAGACTCCCATCCTACTCCTTGGCTCGCTCATCATACTTGTGCTCGGACTCAAGGAACTTGGCGGTTGGGATGAAATGATGCGTATATGCAGCAGCATCGAAGTCAATGAATACGGCGATCACATGACCAACCTTATCCGCAACAACGGCGACGCCAACTACCCGTGGCTCGGGGCGCTTATCGGCTCAGCGGTGATTGGTTTCTGGTACTGGTGTACCGACCAGTTTATCGTGCAACGTGTCCTCTCAGGTAAAGATGAGAAAGAAGCTCGCCGAGGCACCATCTTCGGAGCTTATCTCAAACTCCTCCCTGTGTTCCTTTTCCTTATCCCCGGTATGATCGCATTCGCAATCCACCAGCAGTCTCTTGCAGCAGGTGGTGAAGGCTTCCTCCCCATGCTTGCCAACGGCAATGTGAACTCCGATGCGGCATTCCCCACCCTTGTGGCAAAATTACTCCCTGCCGGTGTGAAAGGTCTGATTGTCTGCGGCATCCTCGCAGCCCTCATGTCCTCACTCGCATCACTGTTCAACTCATCCGCAGCCCTCTTCACCATCGACTTCTATCAGCGCTTCCGCCCCAACACTGAGCCTAAGAAACTCGTACGTATCGGTCAGGCAGCCACTGTTGTTATCGTGGCTCTCGGTATCCTCTGGATTCCTATCATGCGCTCTATGGGCGATGTGCTCTACAAATATCTACAGGAAGTGCAGTCTGTTCTTGCTCCGGGTATCGCAGCGGCATTCCTTCTTGGTGTATGCTGGAAACGCACCACAGCTCAAGGTGGTATGTGGGCGCTTATATCCGGACTCGTTATCGGTCTTGCCCGTCTTGGCGCTAAGATCTATTACGAAAACGCAGGTGTCGTCCCCGGCGGCAACGAAAGCAACATATTCCAATATCTGTTCTACGATGTTAACTGGCTGTTCTTCTGCGGCTGGATGCTCGTGTTCTGTCTCTTGGTAGCAATTGTTGTCAGCTTGTTCACCAAAGCTCCCGCTCCTGAAAGGATTCAAGGTCTCGTCTTCGGAACTTCCACAGCTGAACAGCGTGCCGCAACCCGCGCAAGCTGGAACCATTGGGATGTTATCAACTCTATAATCATCCTCGGTATCACTGTAGCGTTCTACATCTACTTCTGGTAATTTAGAATTAAAATAGACTGGTTTAACTTTTCTCCGAGAGGTTAAACCAGTCTATTATCAAACATAACGTTTTCAGACATTTAACACTATCATGCTTGAAGATTTAAAAGAAAAAGTATACCGTGCCAACATGGATCTCGTGAAACATGGACTCGTCATTTTCACTTGGGGAAACGTGTCAGGCATCGACCGTGAGAAAGGTCTTGTTGTCATCAAACCGAGCGGTGTCGATTACGACGTTATGACCGCTGATGACATGGTGGTGGTAAGCCTTGAGACAGGCGAAGTTGTGGAAGGTAAACTCCGACCATCGTCCGACACTCCCACCCACCTCGTGCTCTACCGCGCATTCCCCGAAATCGGCGGCGTGGTACACACTCACTCCACCTACGCCACTGCTTGGGCACAGGCTGGCATCGATCTTCCCAATATCGGCACAACCCACGCCGACTATTTCCATCAGGCAATACCTTGCACAGCCGACATGAGCGAAGTGGAAGTCAGAGGCGATTACGAACTTGAAACCGGCAATGTGATAGTTCGCCGTTTCGAAGGTATGAATCCTATCCATACACCCGGAGTGCTTGTGAAGAACCACGGCCCCTTCACATGGGGCAAATCACCCGCCGAAGCGGTTCACAACGCCGTGGTATTGGAGCAGGTTGCAAAAATGGCTTCCATTGCCTATCAAATCAACCCCAAGCTCACAATGAATCCCCTCCTCATTGAAAAGCACTTCTCACGCAAACACGGTCCCAACGCCTACTACGGGCAAAAGAAGTGACGCAATACACTACGTAGGCAATGATCAAGATTCAAACATGGAAAGGTGCGTAATACCACACCCAACCAAATAACTAACCCTCAAAAAAATTAAAAAATCATGTACAACAATTATGAAATATGGTGGGTAACAGGTGCTCAGTTACTCTATGGTGGTGATGCAGTGGTAGCTGTAGACGCACACTCAAAAGAAATGGTTGAAGGTCTTAACAACTCCGGAAACCTCCCTGTAAAAGTAGTCTATAAAGGCACTGCAAACTCATCTCACGAGGTAGAGGATATAATGAAAGCCGCCAACAATGACCCGCACTGCGCCGGTATCATCACTTGGATGCATACTTTCTCACCCGCCAAAATGTGGATTCACGGTTTGAAAATCCTCAGCAAGCCCCTTCTCCACTTCCATACCCAGTATAACGCTGAAATACCTTGGGACACTATGGATATGGATTTCATGAACCTCAACCAGAGTGCTCACGGCGACCGTGAATTTGGACACATCTGCGCACGTATGCGTGTGCGCCGCAAAGTGGTGACCGGATACTGGAAAGATGAGGAAACTCAGAAACGCATCGCCGTATGGCAGCGTGTCTGCGTGGCTTGGGCTGACTCTCAGGACATGCGTATCATCCGCTTCGGCGACCAGATGAACAATGTGGCTGTTACCGACGGTGACAAGGTTGAAGCCGAAATCCGCATGGGCTACCACGTTGACTACATGCCTTTCAGCGAAGTGATGCCCTTCTTCGACGCTGTTAAGGATGAAGATGTTGACGCTCTCGCAAAAGAATATTTCACCCTCTACGCTCACGACGCTTCACTCGAAGACAAATCCACCGAAGCTTACCGCAAAGTTTGGAACTCTGCAAAGGCTGAGCTCACCCTCCGTGCTGTGCTTGAAGCCAAGGGTGCCAAAGGTTTCACTACCAACTTCGACGACCTCGGCGATGTTAACGTTGACGTTACCGGCAGAGGCTTCGATCAGATTCCCGGTCTCGCTTCTCAGCGTCTGATGGCTGAAGGCTACGGTTTCGGTGCCGAAGGCGACTGGAAATCGGCAGCTCTTTACCGCACACTTTGGGTGATGACCCGTGGCATGAACGGCGGCTGCTCATTCCTTGAGGACTACACTCTCAACTTCGACGGCAAGCAAAGCTCCATCCTTCAGGCTCACATGCTTGAGGTATGTCCGCTCATCGCTGAGGAACGTCCGCGTCTCGAAGTTCACTTCCTCGGCATCGGTGTTCGCAAGACACCTACCGCACGTCTCGTGTTCACCTCTAAACCCGGTGCCGGTGTGACTGCCACAGTCGTTGACATGGGCAACCGTTTCCGTCTGATTGTCAATGACGTTGAATGTATCAAGTCAAAGCCGTTACCCAAACTCCCCGTTGCTTCCGCACTCTGGATTCCGCAGCCTAACTTCGAGATCGGCGCTACAGCATGGATTCTTGCCGGCGGCACACACCACTCTTGCTTCTCTTATGACGTAACTCCCGAATTCTGGGAAGATTACGCAGAAATAGCAGGTATCGAAATGGTACATATCGACAAGGATACCAACATAGAGGGCTTCAAGAACTCTTTGCGCCTTGGCGAAGTATACTACATGCTCAATAAGTCTCTTTACCTCTAATAAACGCCCATGAAATTAGACGCTAAAACCACCATTGAGCAAGGCAAAGCCATCCTCGGTATCGAATTCGGCTCCACACGAATCAAAGCCGTTCTCGTGGACGAGGAGAACAAGCCCATAGCTCAGGGTAGCCATGAATGGGAAAACCAGCTGGTCAACGGTCTGTGGACCTACAGCACCGAAGCCATCTGGTATGGACTTCAGGACTGCTATGCCGACCTCCGTGCCAATGTGCGCAAGGAATACGACACTGAGATTGAAGAGCTTGCAGCAATAGGTATCAGCGCAATGATGCACGGCTACATGCCTTTCAACGACAAAGCCGAAATCCTTGTGCCGTTCCGCACTTGGCGAAACACCAATACCGGGAAGGCTGCAGCCGAGTTGTCAGAGCTTTTTGTCTACAACATACCTTTGCGTTGGAGCATCTCACACCTCTATCAGGCGATCCTTGACGATGAACCTCACGTGAAAGATATAACTTTCCTCACCACTCTTGCCGGCTATATCCACTGGCAGCTCACAGGCGAGAAGGTTCTCGGCGTAGGCGACGCTTCAGGTATGCTCCCCATCGACCCCGCCACCAAGGACTACTCCGCTGCGATGGTTGAGAAATTTGACAATCTCGTGGCACCAAAAGGCTATCCTTGGAAGCTCCTTGACATACTTCCCAAATCACTCGAAGCCGGTCAGGACGCAGGTGTGCTCACCGAGGAAGGTGCAAGAAAACTCGACGTGTCCGGTCATCTGAAACCGGGAGCGCCCTTCTGTCCTCCCGAAGGTGATGCCGGAACCGGTATGGTCGCCACCAATGCCGTGCTGCAGCGCACAGGCAATGTGTCAGCCGGAACCTCGTCATTCTCAATGATTGTTCTTGAAAAAGAGCTGTCAAAGCCCTATGAGATGATTGACATGGTGACTACACCTGACGGAAGCCTTGTGGCAATGGTACACTGCAACAACTGCACATCCGACCTCAATGCTTGGGTTAACATCTTCAAGGAGTTCGAGGAACTGATGGGTATCAAGGTTGACATGACAGAACTGTTTGGAAAGCTTTACAATGCAGCACTCAACGGTTCGCCCGATTGCGGAGGTCTCATCGCCTACAACTATTTTTCAGGCGAGCCTGTCACCGGTCTTGCCGAAGGTCGTCCCCTGTTCGTGCGTTCAGCCAACGATAAGTTTACTCTCGCCAACTTCATGCGAGCCAACCTCTACGCAGCTGTGGGTGTGTTGAAGATAGGCAACGACATCCTCTTCAATGAGGAAAAAGTCGAGGTTGACCGCATCACCGGTCACGGCGGTCTGTTCAAGACTCCCGGCGTTGGTCAGCGCATACTTGCCGCTGCCCTTAACTCTCCCATTTCCGTAATGGAGACCGCAGGCGAAGGTGGCGCTTGGGGTATCGCCCTTCTTGCATCTTATCTTATCAACAACGATAAGAATCAGTCGCTTGCCGGCTGGCTCAACGACAAGGTATTCCTTGGCGACGCAGGCGTGGAAATAGCTCCCACTCCTGAGGATGTTGAAGGCTTCAACGCCTACATCGAGAACTACAAGCGTGGTCTCGCCATCGAACGTGCCGCAGTCGAAGCCAAAGCATAGTAAGGCTGCAATAAAATAAAAGATTCAATTACAAGAATCCGGGGGTCCAAATAACCTCCGGATTTTTGTATATTTTCAAATGATTTTAATACCTTTGCGACTTACTAACACTGATAGGTACTGAATTATGAAAAAAGCCCTACTATTATTGGCGGTGGTTATAGGAATAGCACTGCAGGGATGTAGTCCAGACGATGATTATCGTGACATGGCATCAATCAATCTCACGTCAACCACATGGTATGCCGAAGCCGAGTTCCCCGACCGTTTCAGCTGCGAATACTGGGACTTCTTCCCTGACGGGTCAGGCGAATACGAACTGTATACCGAATATTCCAACGGCGCATACGAGAACAACGTGTATTACTTCACGTGGGAACCCGATTACGACTTCTCAACCATAGCCATCTATATGGATGGTTTCGGATGGGAATACTGGATCATTGACCGTCTCACCCCCAATCATCTCGGAGTGTATATTTCCGACTCTGACCCTATGTATTATCCCGACATAGACACATATTATCAGAATTTTTATGCGCTTCCCTGAAATATTTTGACATATCAGTAATTTAAAACCCGCTTTAATTAAACTGATTTAAACATTTTATTAAAAGTTTAAATCAGTTCATTAACATTTAGCGGGTTTTATTTTGCCATCCACAATTTTTATCCTTAAATTTGCAACGGTGAAAAGTGTCTTTTCGCCAAGCATTCAAGAAAATCAACAAAAACTAATCAACCATCACTGTATCATGGATATTTCACACATCGAACATGTAGGTATAGCAGTACCTAACCTCGAAGAAGCAATCGCTTTTTACGAAAACACTCTTGGTCTCAAATGCTTCGCAATCGAAGAAGTAGCTGATCAGAAAGTACGCACAGCCTTTTTCAAGGTAGGCGCAACTAAAATCGAGCTTCTCGAAGGCACATCTCCCGAAAGCGCTATCTCTAAATTCATAGCCAACAATGGCGGACGCGGTGGCATACAGCACATTGCATTCGCTATCGAGGACGGCGTTGCCAACGCTCTCGCAGAAGTGGAAGGCAAAGGTTGCCGTCTTATCGACAAAGCACCCCGCAAGGGAGCCGAAGGTCTCAACATCGCATTCCTTCACCCGAAATCAACTTGTGGTACCCTCATCGAGCTTTGCGAGGATCCCAACAAATAATCAGAGATAAAACTCACATACATTCACTACCCACAACTCACAAAACCAAATGAGTAATCAGCTTGAAAAAGTAAAAGAGCTTATCGCTTTGCGCGAAGAGGCACGTCTCGGTGGAGGCGAAAAAGCCATCCAGAAGCAACACGAAAGAGGTAAATATACCGCTCGCGAGCGCATTGCGCAGCTTCTCGACGAAGGCTCTTTTGAAGAAATAGACATGTTTGTGCGCCATCGTTGCCACAACTTCGGACAGGAAAAGAAAAGCTATTTAGGTGACGGCGTGGTAACCGGTTACGGTACTATCGATGGTCGCCTTGTTTATATTTTCGCACAGGATTTCACCGTGTTCGGTGGTTCTTTGAGCGAAACCATGGCTCTTAAGATCTGCAAGATCATGGACATGGCTATGAAGATGGGCGCTCCCGTCATAGGTCTTAACGACTCAGGCGGTGCCCGTATTCAGGAAGGTATCAACGCACTTGCGGGATATGCTGAAATCTTCCAGCGCAACATCCTCGCTTCAGGTGTGATACCTCAGATTTCAGGTATCCTCGGTCCGTGTGCCGGCGGTGCCGTATACTCTCCCGCCCTCACCGACTTCACCATCATGACCAAGGGAATTTCTTACATGTTCCTCACAGGTCCGAAGGTTGTGAAGACTGTGACCGGCGAAGATGTAACCCAAGAAGCTCTCGGTGGCGCTACCGTACACTCTCAGAAGAGCGGTGTGGCTCACTTCGCAGCCGAGGACGGCGAAGAGACATTGCGTATCATCCGCAAGCTCTTCAGCTACATCCCCCAGAACAACCTTGAAGAGCCGCCGTTGGTTGAATGTAACGACCCCATCGACCGTCTTGAGGATTCACTCAATGAAATCATCCCCGACTCAGCCAACCGTCCTTACGACATGTATGAGGTTATCGGTGCAATCGTCGATAATGGTGAATTCCTTGAAATCCAGCGTGACTACGCTAAGAACCTCATCATCGGTTTCGCACGTTTCAACGGTCAGGCAGTAGGTGTGGTAGCCAACCAGCCTAAATTCCTCGCAGGTGTGCTCGACAGCAACGCTTCACGCAAGGGCGCACGTTTCGTCCGCTTCTGCGACGCTTTCAACATTCCGTTGGTAACTCTCGTGGATGTCCCCGGCTTCCTCCCCGGTACAGGTCAGGAATACAACGGTGTGATCCTCCACGGCGCAAAACTTCTCTACGCTTACGGCGAAGCTACAGTGCCCAAAGTCACTGTTACACTCCGCAAGAGCTACGGTGGTAGCCATATCGTGATGTCATGTAAGCAGCTCCGCGGCGACATGAACTACGCTTGGCCTACAGCTGAAATCGCAGTTATGGGTGGCGCAGGCGCTGTCGAAGTGCTCTACGCTAAGGAAGCCAAGGCTGCCGAGGATCCCGCAAAGGTTCTTCAGGAGAAGGAAGAGGAATACAACAAGCTCTTCTGCAACCCCTACAACGCTGCCCGCTACGGCTATATCGACGATGTGATCGAGCCGCGCAACACCCGTTTCCGCGTCATCCGCGCACTCCAGCAGCTTGCCACTAAGAAGGTGACTAACCCTGCCAAGAAACACGGCAATATTCCTCTCTAATTAATCCCTGTCATTAATATGAAAAAGAGACTTCTTACGCTGCTCGTGGTGACTCTGACGTGCGTAGTAGCCATCTCGGCACAGGGTCGTCGCGGTCTTCGCATCAATGAGGTGATGATCGAAAACGACTCCTCAAGTGTCGTGGATGACTTCGGGAAATATTCAGCTTGGGTGGAACTTTTCAACTCCACCTTCGGACCGCTGGAGATTTCAAGCGTCTTCCTCACCAACGACCGCAATAACAATACCCTTTATCCCGTCCCCTTAGGCGATGTGAACACCGAGATTCCTTCTCGCCAACACATCCTCTTTTGGGCTGACGGCGAGCCTAACAAGGGTACTTTCCACATGAACTTCACCTTCACCCCCGGCGAGGACAACTATGTGGCTATCTATGACGCCAACGGCATTTCGCTCATTGACGAAATCGTCATACCCGGCGACCTAAAACCCGGTCAGTCATACGCCCGCAAAGTGGATGGAGAAGGTGGTACCGGCAATCCTGACGCATGGGAAGTGCGTGACGGCTCCAACGAAAAATACATCACACCCTCAAGCAACAATATCATCAAGAGCACCAACAGCAAGGTTGATATGTTTGCCGAGCAGGATGCACGAGGAGGCGGTATGGCTATAATGGCAATGTGTATCGTATTCACTGCGCTATTGGTTCTCGCAATCTGCTTCAATATCATAAACAAGATAGGAGCTAACATCTCACGCAAGCGCAAAATCAAAGCCCTTGCCGAAGATGAGGATATGGATGATCATCACAAAGAGCAAGATTCAGGCGAAGTCATCGCTGCCATCGCTGCCGCACTCGCCGAGCATCTTGACGCTCATGACCGTGAAAACACCGTGCTCACCATCAATAAGGTGCGCAAGGCATATTCTCCTTGGAGCTCCAAGATATACGGACTCCGCGAATTACCCCGTCGTTAACCCCCTTCAACCCATACAATCATGAAAATGAAAGAATATAAATATAGAATCAATGGTAACCTCTACTCGGTGAAGATAGGCGACATCGACAATAATCTCGCCCAAGTGGAGGTCAACGGTGTTCCTTATAAAGTTCAACTCGAAAAGACAGAGAAACCTGTAACCATCGTATCGGCTCCCCGTCCGTCAGCAGCTCCCCGCACCGAAAGCGGTGCCAAGGTTATTGCCAAGCCTCAGGTAAAGACCGGTGGCACTCAGGTAAAAGCACCGCTGCCCGGTGTTGTTATGCAGGTACCTGTTAAGGTCGGTGACACCGTTAAAGCTTCAGACACAGTAGTGGTACTCGAAGCAATGAAGATGGAAAATGCCATCCATGCCGGATATGACGGCAAAGTTGCTTCAATCGCCGTCACTCCCGGTGATTCAGTGCTTGAAGGAGCTGTTCTCATTACTCTCGAATAAGAAAACTTACCACTATGTCATTTAGCGATTTCATAATGCAAAACCTTCAGGAGTTCTGGCACCTGACAGGTTTCTACAACGCCACATGGGAACATCTGGTGATGTTGGCAGTGGGACTCTTCTTTATATGGCTTGCCATTAAGAAGAATTTCGAGCCGATGCTCCTTGTTCCGATTGGCTTCGGTATACTTATTGGAAACATACCTTTCAACACCACTGCCGGTCTTGAAATAGGTATCTACGAGGAGGGTTCGGTGCTCAACATCCTTTACAATGGTGTAAGCGCCGGATGGTATCCGCCTCTGATATTCCTTGGTATCGGTGCCATGACCGACTTCTCGGCACTGATCGCCAATCCTAAACTTATGCTTATCGGAGCTGCCGCTCAGTTCGGTATCTTCGGCGCATACATGGTAGCGCTTCTTTTGGGATTCGCACCCGACCAAGCAGGTGCCATCGCCACCATCGGCGGTGCCGACGGTCCCACAGCTATCTTCCTTTCTTCGAAGTTAGCGCCTAACCTCATGGGTGCCATTGCCGTGTCAGCTTATTCTTACATGGCGCTTGTGCCTGTGATCCAGCCACCGTTGATGCGTCTGTTCACCACCAAGAAAGAACGCCTTATCAAGATGAAACCTGCACGTGCGGTGTCACAGAACGAGAAGATCATATTCCCGATCGTGGGTATGATTCTCACCTGCTTCGTAGTGCCCTCAGGTATTCCGTTGTTAGGTATGCTCTTCTTCGGCAACCTTCTCCGTGAGTGCGGTGTCACCAACCGTCTTGCCAAGACTGCAAGCAATGCCCTCACCGACATTGTTACCATCCTTCTCGGTATGACAGTAGGTGCTTCTACTCAGGCTTCCGAGTTCCTTACCGGCGACACAATCCGCATCTTCCTGCTCGGTTTCATGGCGTTTATCATCGCCTCTACCAGCGGTGTGCTGTTTGTCAAGCTCTTCAACTTGGTGCTCCCGCATTCTAAGAAAATCAACCCGCTCATTGGTAATGCCGGTGTATCGGCAGTGCCTATGTCGGCTCGTATATCTAATAATCTCGGACTCGAGTATGACCCGAGCAACTACCTCCTGATGCACGCCATGGGTCCTAACGTGGCAGGTGTGATCGGTTCGGCTGTCGCTGCAGGTGTGCTCCTCGGATTCCTTGCTTAATATTCGATTAAAAATTAACGCATGGGGATATGCTATGATGTCTTGAACTCTGTAATCATATCCCACATGCGTTAATTTTAATTAATCAACCACGGTGTCTATAATTCCCGTAATGACGCCACAATAGTACCATGTAAGGAGCTGTATAGCCTTAGATTCCCATTTTTTACCACAATAGTTCTTATTTTTACCAATCCGTTAACAAACCGACTACCCACAGGATTGTTTTAAAAATAAATATAGATTCCAAATATTATTTAACTCTGACACGTTTCAGTGATCGAGAACTCTTATCGTCCTCTTTAACCGCTGGCGCATTTTGAATATAGAAATATGGTAACAAAAAAAGGCATCGACAAAATATATCGACAGTTCAACCATCCACCCCAGTCGGTTGACGAACTTAACATAGGATTACTGTTTGATTACGCAATAGAAAACCACGGTATCGTTATTGACGAAAACGATCTGTATATCGGAAGCGTGGATCCAAAATCACCATTCGCAGTATTACCCCTTGACCGCATACATGAAATTTTGGAGTTTGAGGATGTCATAGCCATCGTACTCCATTCCTCAATCGTGTTCCTTAACAAAAACAATTCCAATGTGCATGTCCATATACGTATGGCAGCGCCCTCTCTTTGGTCACGAATCAAATCACGCCTCTTCAATCGTCGCAAAAGCCCTCGTAATGAAATAATGCTTACCGATGAAGCGATGTGATCTGTTCAACCGCACGGCACTGCTCACCGGCACCGCTAAACTCGATGAATTTGCCACCCGGAATATAATCATATTCGGAGTGGGAGGAGTAGGCAGCTGGACTGCGGAGACACTCGTACGCACAGGTTATACAAACATAACTCTGGTAGATGCCGACTGTGTTGCTGTTTCAAATATCAACCGCCAGTTGCCCGCCACAAGCCTTACCGTCGGTGAGGTAAAGGTTGATGCCATGCGCAGACATCTGCTTGAAATAAATCCTGACGCCAACATCACTGCCATACATGGATATTACACGGCTGAAACTGCCGACAACTACGACCTAAAGTCATACGATTATATCGTAGATGCCATAGATTCACTTACCGATAAAGCATTACTCATACTAAAAGCCACAGAAGCCACTGCTGCGACAGCTTCGTCAGCCCGACCGGTGAAATTTTACTCATCCATGGGGGCTGCGCTTAAACTTGACCCGTCACGTATATCAGTGGCTGAGTTCTGGAAGGTGAAAGGATGCCCTCTCGCAGCGGCACTCCGACGCAAATTCAAAAAATCCGGGCAATTCCCCAATAAGAAATTCCAATGCGTGTTCTCTGACGAGTTGGTGCAGAACCATCCCGATGCGGCAATGCTTACCGACACATCCGGAGCTTTAAGTTACCATAAAGCCTCCACCAACGGCTCACTGATGCACATAACAGCCATCTTCGGCATAACCCTCGCCTCACTTATTATAAGAGATACCCTCAAATTTTAAATTTTCGGAAATTTTCAGATATAAGTCCCTATATAATTTGGGTGTTCGGGGATTAATTGCGACCTTTGCAGTGATTATAAGGCTTTAATGCCGGGAAAATTTGGATATCTAAAATCTGTTTCAATATTTTATTTCTAACCATGAATTTCTAATAGCGATGGTAACAGTAATAGTCACATTTTTTATCCTCGGTTATCTTTGTATCGCTCTTGAAAGCGTTTTGAAAATCAACAAAGCCGTGCCGGCACTATTGATGTGTGTAATTTGCTGGACTCTCTATGCCTGCGGATTCCCCGGCATGGACACTTCCGGACGTCTTCTTCACCATCTCGGTGAGACATGCGAGATTCTTTTCTTCCTAATGGGTGCCATGACAATCGTTGAGATTGTGGATGCCAATGGCGGCTTCTATTTTGTGCATGACGCTCTCGCTACCACGAGCAAACGCAAACTGCTATGGCGCATCACAGCCATGGCGTTTATCCTCTCTGCGATTCTCGACAACCTCACAACCAGTATCGTGATGATTATGGTGCTACGCAAGCTCGTTGACGACCATAACGACCGCATGATATTCGGCGGCATGATAATAATAGCAGCCAATGCGGGCGGTGCCTTCTCCCCTATCGGCGATGTCACCACCATAATGCTTTGGATAAAGGGTATGATTACCACCGGCGGTGTTATCTCTCAGCTTATACTTCCGTCAATAACTTCTGTAGTGGTGTCAGCTCTCCTTTGCTCCATTTATCTTAAAGGAGAAATCAAGCCGGCAACCAACGCCGGCGACTCGGCAGTGGCTATTCAGAATCCCGACCGCAATCTCATACTTTGCATAGGTGTCGGCGGTCTTATATTCGTTCCCATCTTCCGTATCCTCACCGGGCTTCCCCCGTTTATGGGTATACTTCTCGCCCTCGGCGTGCTTTGGCTCGTAAGCGAATTCCGTTGCAACCGCCATGCGCTTTTCTGCGAGAGTAGCCATCTTAAGGTCACCACATTGCTCTCACGCATCGATATGGCGACTATATTGTTCTTCCTCGGCATACTTCTTGCTGTAGCCACACTTCAGGAGACAGGCGTTCTTACCGCCTTCGGTCAATGGCTCAACGAAGCGTCAAACGGCAACCATTACCTTGTCACCGGTATGATCGGTGTAGTGTCAAGTATCGTTGACAATGTGCCTCTCGTAGCAGGATGTATGGATATGTATCCTATCGCTGCTGCCGGCGATTTCGCTTCCGACGGTCTGTTCTGGCAGCTTCTCGCTTACTGTGCGGGCGTGGGCGGCTCAATGCTTATCATCGGTTCGGCTGCCGGTGTGGTAGTGATGGGTCTCGAAAAGATCAGCTTCGGCTGGTATCTCCGTCGCTTCACTTGGATTGCATTCTTAGGCTATTGCGCCGGTATCGCAGTCTATGCGCTCGAACACCTGCTGTTCCTATAGGAGCAGGTATCCACTGAACATCATACTTAGAGATGATGTTTTACAAATAAACCTCATTAATGAAATTAATACCCTCAATTCTTATAACTTTATCCATCGCAACCGCCGGATGTTCAGCTCCGGTGGTTGCCGATGAGGAGGGAGAGGCGGTGAACGCTCGTTTTGAGAGCGCCGACCTCTCCCTCTTCGAATTACACGGCAGGGTAAAGAGTGCCACAAAGACCACATTCTATAAGGTGACCCCCTCCGGTGACTCATTGGCTATTGACACGATAGCTGCCAATCGGTTGGTCACTACCATTTATTTCGACACGCTCGGCAATTACGTGCCGAGACGCTATGAACGGCTGAAACGTGACAATGAGGGGCGCATAGTGCGCTGGGAGGACCGCAAACCTAATTTAGGGAAGCTCCACGGCGGTTTCCTGAAGGATACGTTAGGATATGAACATGTGTCGCCAAACGTCGTTAAAAGCGACGGTATGAGCGATTTTGCCATCACCGTGTATGACGACAATCATAATATCGTGGGGCAATACACTGATCCGATAGTCGGGGGAGAACAAACGGCATGTTTCAACGTCTACCGGGAATTTGACCCCAAAGGGAATTGGATAAAGCGATTCTCAGTATGGACCACCCAGCAACCCGGCGGCAAACCCCACATCAGCTACACAGCAGAAGAACGAGAAATAAAATATTACCGGTAAGGGTGTAAAATTTTGCGTCCCTTCAGCGGCAAAACAGCCAACTAACCAAACGAAAAACAGCCAACTATCCAAATGAGAGAGGGCTTTAGTTTGGATTTCAACAACTTACATAAATAGGCAAAAGGCGCAAAATATTGCGCCTTTTATAATGCAAACTCGCCTCGGCAAATACAAAATCGCCTCAGCAAATTTGGGATTTGCCGAGGCGATTGAATATTAGAGATCGGAATTAGAACTGATCGGACTAATCAGACTGATCGGAGAGATCGGACTAATCAGACTGATCGGACTGATCGGACTGATCGGATTGGTCAGATTAGTCGGATTGGTCGGAGCGGTCGGACTGTCTGAGTGATCAGTCTAATCGGGATTTTAACGCCAGCGGGGGTCACCGATTCCTTTAAGGAAGATTTCATGACCGAGGACTTCGGGGGTCTGCTTGTACTTCAAAGCTTTGTAGATATCTGCAGGAGCCTCGTGGTCTCTCTTGTTAGCCTTTTTGGGGTCATGAGAGGTGTAAGGAGGATTCGGAGAAGTGAAGAGGTCGGTAGCCTTAAGAGGATAAGAACCAATCTTAACTTTGAGTTCCTCAGCACCCTGAATCACACCCGGAGTTGCTTTCATGTAAGCACCTGCAGAATTCTTAGAAGCGCTGAACGCTGCACCGGTAAAGATACCGTCAACTTGGCAGAACTTGCTTTCAGAACCTACAGAGTAGTTATCCTGAATATCGAATGTAATCTGACCATTACCACCGATAGAACGGATGTCCATACCTTCGAAATAAAGGTTACGATTGTCACCTTCAGCCTTAGTCAACACGAAGAGGTTGCGCTTAACTGTGATGGTTGAACCACCGGGGAGATAACGAAGGTCGAACAACTTACGACCGGTAGAGCGGGTAGAGAAGTTAATGAATGTATTGTTTTCAAGGGTGAAGTGATATGAGATATCAGCACCCCATGCAAGGTTCTTACCATTATCAGTGAACATACATGTACGAGGAGAATCGTAGAATGTATTGTTGGTAAAGCGAACATCATTAAAGATGTTTGACTTGGGAGATTTACCGTCACCGGCAATCCATGCATAACCACGACCATTAGTATCGTAGTAACCGCAGTTCATAAAGATAGAGCTGTCAATAATCATTTTCTTGAAGTGCTTAACCTTTGAACCCTGCACACGGATGAAACCACGAACCATACGCTGGAATGTACAATCATAAACTTCAAATGAATCGAATGTCACAGCCATACCGTTTGAGTACATGTTGGCAAAGTAATTACCGGTAGCACCACCCTCGCCGAAGTTACGGGCAAGAGGACAGTCGAAATCCAAGCTCTTGAATATGATTGATTCTACCTGAATAGGAGCATCAGCTTCACCTGCCTGCTTCTGACGACCAAACAAGAAGTTATTAGAACGAACGGTAGTACCATCCATACCGATACCGCCAAGATAAACCTTAGCACGCTTACCGGCAGCGAGGTCTTCAGGATTAGTAGCCATTGTGAAGCCCTTACAAAGCTCAGTGTTGCCTTCGAAGTAGTAAGCCTTGTCACCTTCAAGATAGAAAGTCTGACCTTCAGCCATTGAGATGTCTGCATTATAGTTCTTGATGATGGTGTCAAGACGACATGCGTTAAACTCAACAGCACCATTTATAGTATCGTTAGGAGCGCAATAGTGCTTGATAAGGATAGGCTCACCGGGATCACCTTTGGTACGATAAGTCATGGTGTTGTAGATAGCGTCAACAGGAATAGGAATATTCTCATTAACAAGGTTCACAACATATACTGAGTTGGGCGAAAGACCGTCAACACGTACATAACCTCTTTCCTTATCCTCAGGAGTCAATGTGTAATTAGACCACTTGGGATCAACGACAGCATCGGGGTTGGTAAGCGAGGGAACAACAGTAAGTTTCTGAGCTACATAGCATTCCTCACCATTAATCATTTCGGTGAAGAAGTTTTCTTTGTATTCAGCAATATCAGATGCAGAGCCTGAATCAGCGACCTTAAGGTTAATTACCACGTCGAATGACTCATAACCTTTGTTGTTACAAGTGATAACCGCAGGAGTCGGATAACGTTCACCGGTTGTCACACCCTGATACTCTGACCATTGACGACCGTCGCCATAGCCGTACCATTTTGAATGGTAAGCCTCACCCTTTGGAGAAAGCACACGGATAGCGAAACGATAGTCAGTAGCATACTCAAGATTAGGAATATCATACTCGAGAGTATTGGGACCTACGGTAAACTGGTCGATAAGACGCTCGGGGTTAGTCCAATCTTCCTCCTTACCTGATGTAAGTCCGGAAGCAAGACCGTATTTGATTTCATAACCGGCAGCACCTTCAACGCCAAACCATGTGAGGTGAGCAGTGTTAAGATCGATAGCAGTGGTCTCATAGGGGTCGTTACCGGTAGATATGTTCGTATTAAACTGATTACGGAACATGGTCATCGGCATACGATCAAGGTCGTCAACCACGCTGAAGGTGTTATCATCATCCTTACAGGAAGTGATGGCGGTAGCGCCCAGCAGAAGGGCAAGACCATATAATAGTTTCTTTTTCATTGTCTAATAAATGTTATCGAGATTCAAGGTTTAATAGCCGTACTTGTTAGTGTACATATTGTTGGAACGCTCAACCACTGAACGAGGATAAGGAAGGATATAACGAACAGCGGGAAGACTTTCCACAGTAGGCATTGAAGAAGGTTCAGGGCAGCTTTCATAATTGCCGTTGTTGTTGATGTAGATCAAGCCGTTATCCTCATCACAATAGATATATCCACGGAGTGAATAAAGGAAATAGTCAGCAGGAACACCCTTATCGGCATTATACCAGCTATAGAATTCAGCAGGGAGTGAAGCCAAGTCTTTACGACCTGAAACTTCCGATGGATTGATGGCATAGAGCGGATTCACGATTTCAACTACCTCAACTGACTGGTTGGGGAACTGATGAACAGGATAAACCTCGCTTGCAATCACAGTACGCTTCTTAACGTCAGTAAAGTAAACTGCGAAAGCGATGTCTTCGTATCCTGCATCATGACCGAAATCGTAAGTAGATACATAACGGAGGTACTCTGAGCTACCATCCGATTCCTCAGCCACGCCGAAGTAACGGAAGAAGTTGTAGTAAGTGTTGATGTTATAGAGGTTGTTACGCACGAGGTCACGCCAACGCATGTTCTCACCTGCGAATTCAAACTTACGTTCATCAAGAACAGCTTTCAAGAAGTCTTCCTTAGAACCATAGAGTTCAGAACGAGAAATCTTAGAGGGATCTGTCTGAGCAAAAGCACGAGTACGTACGGTTTCGAGCGCACGAATAGCATCAGCGGAAGGACCGTTGTTGATTTCGTTGTCAGCTTCAGCAAACATAAGGAGCACGTCGGTATAACGCATGTAAGGATAGTTGATACCAGTGTCACCCTGAGTAGTTGCTCCAAGACCGGTGTTATTCCAAAGTTTTGACCATTTGCCGTTGAAGTTGCTACGACCACGGTTTACCTGAGGAACGCCGAGGTTAGAATAGCTGATAAGCTGGTTGATGTAATCACGACGGATATCGCTGTTGTCAAAGTGATAGCGATAAAGAGCGTTCAACTGAGCACCTGAGTTAGCTTCGCCCCAAGCATGGGGAGTAGAACCTTCTGATGCGTCCATCTTCGGACCGTGGATATAACCGATACGACCTGATGAATTCTGACCGAAGGGAATTTCAAAGATGGGATCGTCAGCGTTATCTACAACAAAGTTACATTCGTCAACAAAAACTTTATAGAAAGGCTTGTTAAGAGCATGGGTGTTAGATTCGATAACTTTGTTAGCATATTCACGAGCAGTCTGATAGAATGACAGGTAGTTTTCGGGACGCTTCATGGTACCATAGTTGCCACCTTCGGGACGGAGTGAATAACCACCGGCAGTCAAAGCAAGGCGAGCGATCATAGCCCAAGCCATTTCCTTGCTGACACGTTCCACACCTACGGAAATATCACGTGCGAACTTCATACCTTCAGAAGCTTCCTTAAGGTCATCGATAAGATACTGAAGCATCTGAGTACGATCCATGATAGGATAGATGAAATTGGTAGCCATGTCAGTTGACACCCAAGATACGGGAACATCACCAAACATCCATGTCAGTTCGTGATAGAAGATTGCACGGAGCACTTTAGCCTCACCCATCTGCTGAGTAAGATCTTTGTCTCTATCGCCTTCTTCGTCAGGAGCATAGATATCAGCGCCTTCAAGGGTAACGATGAACTTATTGGCACGTTCAACACCTGCGTAAAGTTCACGCCATGCTGATTCAAGTTCGCCACCCGCAGGGTCGCAGTCAAAACGCTGATAAGCGTTGTGAGTGTTGTAATGGTTATTGTTTATCTTGAAATCGACATCACTGTTAAGACAGAATGTGGAGATAAGATTCTGACCAAACGTATTGTTGGTAAGCATGGTGGCATAAACTCCATTCAAAGCACGGTCAATCTCAGTTTTGTCTGAGAAAACGTACTCCGGGTCGAGTTTTGACGGTGCATCTACTTCCAGATAATCGGAACAAGATGCCAATGCCAACGCCGACATACCGGCAATTAGTATATTGTGTAATTTCATTTTGGTTACTTATATAATATGGTATAAGATTTTATTAGAATGATAGATTTACACCAAGGACATAGCTGCGGCTACGCGGATAACGGTTGAAGTCGTAGCTCGGAGTAAGACCACTCTGAATATCAACTTCAGGATCGTAACCTGAATAATTGGTGATTATAAATGGATTGGTTACTGAAGCGTAGAAACGGCACTTAGACATACCGGCTTTCTTAATTATATTCGCCGGAAGAGTGTAACCAAGAGTGATGTCGGTACAACGGAGGAATGAACCGTCTTCTACGAAATTAGAAACTGTAAATTCCTTGTTGAGGTCAGAGGGATTCCAAAGAGTGCGGTTTGCATTGACCTCTTTGTAAGTTTCTGACATACCGTCGATATATGTGTTACCATACATTGGCTCCATGCCCTGCATATACTGCCATCCGTCAGTGAACGATGAAAGCACGTTGTAGAACTTGTTGTTGTTCTTGATTGAAGATGAGAGATAGTAAGCAGTAGCATTGTAAACGTCGAAGTCAAGGAAGTAAGTGAAGTTAGCTGTGAAGTCAAAGCTCTTCCACTGACCTGAGAGACCGAAACCACCCTGAAGTTTAGGAGTAGTGCGACCGATCACGGTACGGTCATCGTCAGTGATAACGCCGTCACCGTTAAGATCCTTGAATTTGGGCTTACCGGGAAGGTTTGCATTACCTGATTCAGAACCGTCAAACATGTGAGACATGTCTACAGTGCCTTCCTTCGGATAATACTTCTGGTCAGCTTCGTTGAAGTCAAATTCATCGAATCCGAAGAGACCGTCATACTGGAAACCGTAGATGAGACCTACTTCGCCGCCAACTTGGAGGAGGTAGTTGTCATAGTCAGTCTTTGCACGACCACTCTTGTTAGTAAGAAGGTCTGAATCGCCTGAAAGTTTGTCAACCTTCATCTTGTTTGCACCGATGTTGAAGTTGGCAGAGAGGACGTAATCCTTACCACGGAGGATATCACCGTTAATTGAGAGTTCGAAACCGCGGTTGGTAACCTGACCGATGTTACGGAACTGGTAACGATAACCGGTAGTAGTCAAGACAGGAGTCTTGTAGATAAGGTCAGAGGTAGTGTTCCAGTAATATTCGGGAGAAAGACGGAGACGACCACCGAAGAGCGAGATATCGAATGCGAAGTTGCGTGTAAGAGTGGTTTCCCACTTGATATCCTTATTAGGAAGATATTCAGAAGGAGCATACCAGAGGTCACCATCAGGTTTGGTAGGATCTTCACCCCAAGCAGGACCGGCTGTACTGTTCACGCTATAAAGATAACGCCACATGTCAGCATCGATGTTGTTGTTACCCGCTTTACCGATAGCGGCACGGAACTTCAACTCGTCAAGCCAAGTGAAATCTTTCATGAATTCCTCGCTTGAGAGCACCCATGCACCTGAAACTGAGGGGAAGTAACCCCACTGGTGACCGGGAGCAAACATTGTAGAACCGTCGGCACGGAATGTAGCAGAAAGGAGATACTTGTGATCGTAGTTGTAGTTCAACTGACCGAAGTATGAGGTAGTACGTACTGAAGTTCCGAGTTCAGAGCTTGCCTCGTATGCTGTACCAAGGCTCATGTTGTTGAATGCCTTGTCGGCAGAAATGTTCTTCGGGAAATAACGGTTCTTCTGAACAGTTTTCTGTTTCTGCTTGTGATAAAGCTCGAAACCTACGAGAGCGTAAAAATTGTTCTTTTCCTTGATGGTCCAGTCGTAAGAAGCAGTAGTGGTCCAAGTGTAAGAGTCAGTCTGCTCCTTAGTTATTGAAGCGACAGGAAGGTTGTTATGTTTGCTACCTTCATCTGTCATCGGACCCCAGAAACGTTTGTCATCTTTGAATTGAATAGAGTAAACTCCATCAGTACGGAGAGTAAGACCATCTATAGGCTTCCATTCAAGAGCTGCCTGATTAGCGAAAGTATAAGCATGACGCTTACGCACGTTGGTCTTGATATCGTTCACAGGATTAGTATATTCAAATATAGCTTCCTGATCCGGGTCAACCCAATCCGGATCCCACCATGCGCCAAGTTCACGGATACCGTTGGTAGGACGGTAGCGGAGTACATCGATGATACCACCGGTACCTACGTTGTCACCACCCGCACCTTCGTCACGACGATAGGTCATCTTGGGGTTGAACTGGAAAGTAAGGTTATCAAGGATCTTAGTAGAGAGTTTGGTGAGGATGTTGGTACGGCGAACGCCTGTGCCCATGATGATACCGTCATCGTTGCTCTGAGTAAGAGAGATGTTGAAGCGAGTTTTATCGTTACCGCCACCGATTGAAACGTTGGTAGAATAAGAGAACGGGTTGTTACCCATGATCTCATCCTGCCAGTCGTGTGTGGGGGCTTTACGATAGATATCGATATCGTTGGGGTTACCGAAATTATAACGGAAAAGCTTTGCCTTAGTTGAACGGTTTGAATTAGCGGCGGCGTAGTTCCACTGATAGTTCACGAAATCGTAGGTATTCATAAGGTCAAGCTGCTTAGACACGTGGCTTACAGAACCCTGAGCGTTGAAGCTAACCTGAGTTTTGCCTTCGGCAGCTGACTTGGTAGTCACGATAACAACACCGTTACCACCCTTCGCACCATAGATAGCAGTAAGTGACGCATCCTTAAGGATGTCAATTGACTGGATATCAGAGGGGGGGATATCGTTGATATTGTCGGTCTGGAAACCATCGACAATGTAGAGAGGGTCGTTGGACTGTGTAACTGATGTCGCACCACGCACACGGATGTTGATGTCGGCACCCGGCTGACCATCGACAGTGGTAACCTGCACACCGGCAACCTTACCCTGAAGGGCAACGGCAGCTGAGGTAACGGGGACCGCAGCGAGTTTCATACCTGACACAGAACCTACGGAACCGGTGAGGTCACGGCGTGCACGTGTGCCACCATAACCGATAACCACGACTTCCTCGAGGGCTTCAGAGTCTTCGGTGAGCACCACTTTGATTTCGGTGCGGCCGTCAACGCTGATTGTTTCTGTTTTATAACCAATGTAAGAGACCTTGATGGTGGCTTTAGGCGAAACGTTTTTGAGGGTGAAGTTACCGTCGAAATCAGTAACCACCACGTTCTGAGTGCCGTCAACCGCAACGGTTGCACCAATCATCGGTTCTCCGGTGCCATCCTCAACCACACCTGTCACGGTGATATTCTGAGCGTGCGCGGGCAGACCGACGCAGAGCACCATTAAGAATAGCATAGTTTTCCATTGCTTCGCAAGGGAAAACGGCCGTAGCCATTGCCTACGACTCGTGTTTAAGTCTTTCATTTTTGTTGTTAAATAATAAATAAGATTTTTTTCATGCAATTTTTTTATAATAGATAGTGATTGGGTTTTCTATTTTTTAGACATGAGATAATTTTAGAGGAGGTTTAAGTAAGCCATAGGAAGTGTTTCCTTTGACAGGTATAGAGGGGTTAACATAAAGTAGAGTTCCTCACTTCTTATTAATATTATAATAATTATAATATGCTATAATTAATTTAATAATGTGGTGAAGAACGGGAACATTTTCAACTTATCAACGAGAAGAGTGAGATGCGCTGTGTGGCATATCAAAAGTTCGTGTTATTATCGGTGTTAAAATTGATGGTATTTATTTTGGGTCGAATTTTTTTACAAAAGTAATACATTTTTTTCAGTCTGCAAATAGGTTAACAACAAATAACTTATTTTTTTAAGCGATAATTTTGATTGTTTGGTCGATGATTACTACCTTTGCACTCGAAATAAAGACGGCATCCTATATTAAGACCGATCTCGAACCAATAACCAACTGCAAGGGGATAATCATCAACAGTTTCCCCCATAAACCAACCATCAATTTCTCCATGAAAAAAATCGCAATTTTACTTTTCGCATTTTGCGCATCCGTGATTGTGCAAGCCATGACGCCGGACGAGGCGTGGAAGACTCTCTATCCGGAAATAGAAAAGCAAATAAAAGCTCCCACATTTCGCGACAAGGACTACAAAATCTTCGATTACGGTAAGAAATCCAAGACTAAGGGCTTTCTATACACCGAACTTATCAATAAGGTGATCGACAAGTGTAGCCAAGAAGGTGGCGGTCGTGTCATCATCCCGAAAGGCACATGGCTCACCGGTCCCATCACGCTTAAAAGCAATGTGAACCTCCACCTCGAAGAGGGAGCCACACTCCTTTTCACCGACGACACAAGCCAATATCCCATCGTGCGTACCCGCTGGGAGGGAATGGACTGCTACAATTACCAGCCCATGATCTATGCCTACAAGCAGGAAAATATCGCCATCACCGGTAAGGGCACCATCGACGGCGGAGCTTCAAACGAGACATGGTGGAGCATGAGCGCCAAGAAAGGACGCCCCGAAGCCGCTGTGACTCAGAAGATAGGTCGTCCCCTGCTTCAGGAATGGAACGAAAACGCCGTGCCTGTGGAAAAGCGTATTCTTGGCGACGGCTACGGAATGCGTCCGCAGCTCGTAAGCCCCAGCTGGTGTAAAAACGTGCTGATCGAAGGCGTCACACTTCTCCGCGCCGCTTTCTGGGTGATACATCCCCTCTACTGTGAAAACCTCACCGTGAGAGGTGTACATATTCAGAACGACGGTCCTAACGGTGACGGATGCGACCCCGAATCTTGTAAAAACGTGCTTATCGAGGACTGCTTCTTCGACACCGGTGACGACTGCATCGCTATAAAGAGCGGTCGCAACCGTGACGGACGCGAGCAGAACGTACCGACCGAGAATGTGATAGTGCGCAACTGCCGCATGGAAAACGGACATGGCGGCATCGTCGTGGGCAGTGAAATCGCAGGCGGATTCAAGAATCTTTTCCTTGAGGACTGCGTGATGGACAGCCCAGAGCTTGACCGTGTTGTCAGAATCAAGACCAACTCATGCCGCGGCGGTGTGATTGAGGACATCTACGTGCGCAACGTGAAGGTGGGTCAGTGCAAGGAAGCCGTGTTGAAGATCAACCTGCTTTACGAGCGCAAAGAGGCTTGCGACCACAGCTTCCCGCCCGTGGTGCAGAATGTCTATCTCGACAATGTTACCTGTGACAAGAGCAAATATGGCGTGATGATAGAAGGATACGAGGATATCTGCAACATCCGCAACATTGAGGTCAAGAACTGCCACTTCAACGGTGTGCAGGACGGCAACTCAATCAAGGGTATGGTCAAGAACGTGATAATTGCCAACACATATATAAACGGCAAACTCTGCAAGGACTATGAACCTATCTCGCAGAAGATGGTCTACTCCGAGATGAAGCGCAATCCGGAAAGCTGGATGCTCGACTTCAGCAAGCGTCAGAAGTGGACCTACTCTATCGGCACCGAGCTTGACGCCTTCATCGCAATGGCTGACCGCTATGGTGACAAGGTGGTGGAAGAGTATGCTATTTCATACGCCGACAGCCTTGTGAACCCCGACGGCACCATCAAGACATACGACCTCAAGCACTACAATCTCGACCAAGTGAAACCCGGCAAGCTGCTCATGGTGGCTTACGACCGCACCGGCGACGAGAAATACATCAAAGCTATCCACACTCTCCACGAACAGCTTAAGGGTCAGCCCCGCACATCGGAAGGTGGCTACTGGCACAAGAAAATTTATCCCCATCAGATGTGGCTTGACGGACTCTTCATGGGAGAACCTTTCAGCGCCAAATATGCAAAGCGTTTCCTCTCTCCCGAGGAGCAGAAAGAGGCTTGGGACGATATAGCAAAGCAATTCCTCATCGTAGGCAAACACACTTACGACCCCAAGACCGGTCTTTACCGTCATGCTTGGGACGAAAGCAAGGAACAGCGTTGGGCTGACAAGGAGACCGGACAGGCTCCCCACGCTTGGGCACGTGCTCAGGGTTGGTATTTCATGGCGCTTCTCGACGTGCTCGAAGAGATGCCTGCCGACAACCCCAACCGCCCCGAACTCATCAAACTCCTGAAGTCAATAGCTGACGGCGTGGTGAAATTCCAAGACATCAAGAGCGGCATCTGGTATCAGGTGCTCGACCAGCCGGGTCGCGAAGGAAACTACCTTGAAGGCACCGCAACAGCTATGTATGTATACTCACTCCTGCGTGGCGTACGCCTCGGATTGCTCGACCAGAGCTATCTTAACGCAGCACTCACTGGTTGGAACGGCATGATGAAACATCTCGTGCGCACCGACAACGACGGCACTATCTCGCTGACCAACTGCTGCGCTGTGGCAGGACTCGGTGGCTCGGGCCGTTACCGTGACGGCACATTCGAATACTACATCTCAGAGCCTATACGTGACAATGACGCTAAGGGCGTAGGTCCGTTCATAATGGCTTGCCTTGAAATGGAACAACTTTAAAACATTTTAATATTCGCATGGTGGCCGACCGTAGTGATACGCCCCCGGCCATTTACACAAACCCGTCCGAGCGGCAATGCCCGGACGGGTTCTTTTTATATGCTCTTTCTAATATGCCTGTGATTAAGAGGTTGTTTAATAACCAACCTCTAATAACACCCGCAGTCCCGCAAGTTGTTTAATCATTGGATAAATAGTTAATTATTTTAAAAAATTTACTGAAATACGGACGAAAATTCTTACCTTTGAAGAAATTTTACATACTTAAATCATCCTACCTGAAAACTTGCATACAGCACCCTCTTCCTTAACGCGACGGATGACCTGAAAGTATGACTCGATAATCGTAATAAACCTTAAGAATCATTACCTTAGCTACCTAAAATGAATTTAGCCAAAAAACTTTCGCTGCTGACAGTCGCAGCATCCACCATTTTCACCGCATGGGGTGATGACGCCGTATCAAAAGTATGGTCACCCGACCTCGGCAACGGACAGTACAAGAACCCTGTGATAAATGCCGACTATTCCGACCCTGACGTGTGTCGTGTCGGTGACGATTATTACATGACAGCATCAAGTTTCTGTGACATTCCCGGTCTCCCTGTGCTCCACTCCAAGGATTTGGTGAACTGGACTCTCATCGGCCATGCCATAGCCGAAATGCCCGAATATGCGCAGGCTGCTCCCGATCCCTCACACGGCAACGCAGTGTGGGCGCCGGCAATCCGCTATCACAATGGGGAATTCTACATATATTACGGAGATCCCGACCTCGGTATCTTCATGACCAAAACTAAGAATCCCGCAGGACCGTGGGAACCCCTCGTGCACGTGCATAAGGCAAAAGGTATCATCGACACATGCCCCTTCTGGGACGAGGATGGCAAAGCCTACATCGCCCATGGTTACGCAGGTAGCCGCGCCGGTGTAAAGAGCATCCTCGGAATGATAGAAATGACACCTGACGGCACCAAGACCATCGGTCAGGATCGCATGATATATGACGGACATATCGACAACCCCACCATCGAGGGAGCCAAGATGTACAAACGAGGCGACTGGTATTATATCTTCTCACCCTCAGGAGGCGTTGCCACAGGATGGCAGGAAGTGCTTCGCTCAAAAAGCCCATGGGGTCCCTACGAGACTCGAAATGTGATGGAGCAAGGCGATACTGACATCAACGGTCCTCACCAAGGCGGATGGGTTGACACTCCTGACGGAAAAGAGGATTGGTTCCTACATTTTCAGGACAAAGGTCCCTACGGACGTGTGGTACACCTCCAGCCTATGAAATGGAATGAAGACGGATGGCCCGTAATCGGCGTTGACCCTGACGGCGACGGACGTGGCAACCCGGTTGAGAAATATCGCAAACCCAATGTCGGTGGCACTTACGCCAAGGCTACACCTGCCGAATCAGACGAATTCGACTCAAACACCCTCGGACTGCAATGGCAGTGGAAGGGAAATCCCTCTGCTCTTTGGTATTTCGCAGACGCCAATGCGTCAAAGCTCCGCCTTTTCTCTCATCACACTCCGGGAGCTGAACGTATCTATGACATGCCTAATATTCTGCTCCAGAAATTCCCCGCTCACAACTTTACCGCAACTGCCAAGGTGCAGTTCGCTCCACGTATGAACAACGGAAAGGTTTCCACAGGCGAACGTGCCGGTCTGATTGTCATGGGTTACAACTACGGCACTCTTGCATTGGAGAGCCGTGAGGATGGCATCTACCTCGTATATATCGATTGCGAGAAAGCCAACAAAGGTGGCAAGGAAACAAATGTTGACGCTGTGAAGATAGATGGCGGCAAGGATCTCTACCTCCGTGTGCAGGTTAAATATGTCGGAGCTAAGAAACCCACTCAGAAACCCGACTATAAGGCACAAGCCATATTCTCTTACAGCTTTGACGGCAAGAAATTCACCACCTTCGGACGTCCGCTCGACGTGCGTGAAGGTCATTGGATCGGTGCCAAGGTTGGTCTGTTCTGCAGCCGTGACTGGACAAGCAACGACAGCGGATGGCTTGTCGTGGATTGGTTCCGCATCACTAAATAATAAATTTTCAATCAGACATAGTATCTCATTATCACTCATACAATGAAACTCAGATTATTACTTATATGCCTTGTCGCAATAGCTGGATTGAGCGCACAGGCTCAGGCAGATAAGAAATGGAAACATGACATCGTTGTGGCTCAGGACGGTTCAGGCGATTATACCAACATCACTGACGCTCTTGAAGGCATACGTGCTTATATGGACTATAATGTCACCGTGAATATCAAAAACGGCACTTACAAAGAAAAAATCGTTATCCCTTCATGGCTTAAGAATGTGACTTTCATCGGTGAGAACCCCGACAGCACCATTATCACTTTCGACCACCACGCCAACATCAACAATATGGGTACTTTCCGCACCTATACTGTGAAAGTTGAAGGTAGCAACATCACTTTCCGTGACCTCACCATCGAAAACAACGCTCCGCAGCTCGGTCAGGCTGTAGCCCTCCACACCGAAGGCGACAAGTTGCAATTCTACAACTGCCGCTTGCTCGGTAATCAGGACACAATCTTCACCGGCGGCAAAAACATGCGTCTATATTTTGGCAACTGCTATATCGAGGGCACAACCGACTTTATTTTCGGTCCCGCAACCGCTTATTTTAAAGATTGTACCATCCATAGCAAACGTAACTCATACATCACTGCCGCTTCCACCCCTGAGGATGTGAAGGTAGGCTATGTGTTTGACAATTGCAAACTCACCGCAGCCCCCGATGTTGACAAGGTATATCTTGGTCGCCCTTGGCGTCCCTACGCCCACACTGCCTTCATCAACTGCGAGATGGGTTCACATATCCGTGGCGAAGGTTGGCACAATTGGCGCAATCCTGAAAACGAGAAGACTGCTCGCTATTGCGAATACGGTTCCACCGGTCCCGGTGCGCAGTCGGGAGAACGTGTGGCTTGGTCGAAACAACTGACTAAGGATGAGGCAAAAGCCCTCCTTGACATCAACAATGTGTTCACCCAGCACTCCACATGGGCACCCTCCGGAAAATAACATCTCTCACCTCGCCCCTCTCCTAAACCATATTCATTTTACGAAACAACAAATAAACTAAACATAATTTCTATCATGAAAGCTCTTAACAAACTTACTGCCCCTAAAGCAGTTGCTCCCGAAAGAATCATCCAATTCGGTGAAGGTAACTTCCTTCGTGCGTTCGTTGACTGGATCATAAAGAACATGAACGACAAAACTGACTTCAATTCAAGTGTTGTCGTAATTCAGGGTACACCTGACGCATTTGTAATGCAACTCCTTCAGGGTCAGGACTGCCTATATCATGTGAACCTTCAGGGTCGTCTCGACGGCGAAGTTGTCAACTCTTTCACTCGTGTTGATGTGATCAGCCGCGGTATCAGCCCCTTCACTCAGACTGACGCATTCCTTGCTCTTGCCGATCAGCCCGAAATGCGCTTCGTGATCTCTAACACCACCGAAGCCGGCATCGCTTTCGACCCCGCATGTAAACTCGCCGACCGCCCCGCAGCATCTTATCCCGGCAAGTTAACCCAGCTTCTCTATCGTCGTTTCAAGACTTTCAACGGCGCTCCTGACAAGGGTTTCATCATCATGCCTTGCGAGCTTATATTTGAAAACGGACACCACCTCAAAGAATGTGTCAACAAATACATCGAACACTGGAAAGATGAACTCGGTGCTGACTATGAGGCATTCAAGACTTGGTTCAACACCTATTGCTACGTATGCTCAACTCTCGTTGACCGTATCGTTCCCGGATTCCCCCGCAAAGAAATCGCTCAGATTCAGGAAAAGCTTGGCTACAAGGACAATATCGTGGTACAGGGCGAAGCTTTCCACCTTTGGGTTATCGAACGTGCCGAAAACATGTCTATCGAAGACCTCCGCAATGAATTCCCCGCTGAAAAAGCAGGTCTCCACGTACTTATCACCGATTCTGAGGCTCCCTATCACGAAAGAAAGGTTACTCTTCTCAACGGTCCTCACACAGTGCTTTCACCCGTTGCCTTCCTCAGCGGCGTGAACATCGTGCGTGACGCTTGCAACCATCCCGTCATTGGCAAATATATCCACAAAGTTCAGTTCGACGAACTCATGCAGACACTCAACCTTCCTATGGAAGAACTGCAGAAGTTCGGCGCCGATGTGCTTGAACGCTTCAACAACCCGTATGTTGACCATCAGGTTACATCAATCATGCTCAACTCATTCCCGAAATTCCAGACTCGTGATCTCCCCGGTCTCAAGACTTATCTTGAACGCAAGGGCGAACTTCCCAAGGGTCTCGTGCTCGGTCTTGCTGCCCTCATCACTTACTACAAGGGCGGTGTTCGTGAGGACGGTGTTGCTATCGTTCCCAACGATGATGCTAAGATCATGAATCTCCTTACCGAACTTTGGGCTACCGGCGACACCCGCAAGGTGGCTGAAGGCGTGCTGAGCGCTAAGGATCTCATCTGGGGCGTTCATGGCGACCTCAACGAAATCCCCGGTCTCACCGACATGGTTACCGACTTCCTCAACAAGATTCAGGCTAACGGTATGCTTGAAACTGTTAAAGAAATTGTTGAATAAGCCCTTCCCGACACTATATAATGAAGGACTATCTAAAAATAAACCCTGCCGACAACGTTGCAGTCGCAATCAACCCGCTATCTTCGGGTGCGACTGTCAGCGTCGGCGGCGAAGATATCACTTTGGTAAGTGACATCCCCGCAGGTCACAAATTCGCCCTCCGCGACATTGCCGAGGGTGAAAATGTTATTAAATACGGTTTCCCCATCGGACATGCGCGTCATGCCGTGGCTCGTGGTGCTTTCCTTGACCATAACGACATCAAGACCAACCTTGAAGGTCAGCTCGACTACTCCGACATACACATAAAGAATGATCATGTACCCGCCCCCGGCACTGCCAACAAGGGTGAGGAAATGACATTCCAAGGCTATGTGCGCCCTGACGGACAGGTAGGTATCAGAAATGAAATATGGGTAATACCCACCGTTGGCTGCGTCAATGGTATAATGAAACAGATTGTCGAACGCCTGAACGCCGAAACAGGTGCTGAAGGTGTTGACGGTATCTTCGGTTTCCCCCACAACTACGGATGCTCACAGCTCGGCGGCGACCATGAAAACACCAAGAAGATTCTTCGAGACATGGTTCATCACCCCAATGCCGGCGGTATACTCGTGGTAGGTCTCGGTTGCGAAAACAACCAGCCTAAGGTGTTCGAGGAATTCTGTGGCGACTATGACCGTGACCGTGTGAAATTCATGGTATGTCAGGAAGTTGAAGGCGATGAAGTTGAAGAAGGCGTGAAAATCCTCCGCGGTCTCTACGAGAACGCACGTAAGTTCACCCGCACAACCGTCCCCGCATCCAAACTGCGCATCGGTCTGAAGTGCGGCGGTTCCGACGGCTTCTCAGGCATTACCGCCAATCCTCTGCTTGGCGAATTCTCCGACTGGCTCTGCGACCAGCAGGGTGGTACAACAGTGCTTACCGAAGTGCCTGAAATGTTTGGAGCGGAGACTATCCTCATGGAGCGTTGCGCTGACAACAAGCTCCTCGACGAGACAATCTCACTGATCAATAATTTCAAACAATACTTCCTCAGCCACGGCGAACCTGTCGGTGAGAACCCCTCACCGGGCAATAAGGCTGGTGGCATATCAACCCTTGAGGAAAAAGCCCTCGGTTGCACTCAGAAGTCAGGTAAAAGTCCCGTATTCGGTGTGCTTGAATATGGCGAACGCATCCACAATCACGGATTGAACCTCCTCTCAGCCCCCGGCAATGACCTTGTGGCTTCTACAGCCCTCGCTGCCGCCGGTTGCCAGATGGTGCTCTTCACCACCGGACGAGGCACACCTTTCGGCACATTCGTTCCTACTATGAAGGTTTCCACCAACAGTAACCTTGCTCACCGCAAGCCCACTTGGATTGACTTCAATGCAGGTACATTGGTCGAAGACAAATCTATGGAAGATGTATTGAAGGATTTCATAAATTATGTCATCCGTGTGGCTAACGGCGAACTTGTCAACTCTGAAAAGAGCGGTATCCACGAAATCTCCATCTTCAAAAACGGCGTAACCCTCTAACTCTTTAATCCCTAAAAAAGCAATACCACTATGAAACCATTCATGGATGAAAACTTCCTGCTGCAGACCGAAACTGCACAGAAATTATATCATGAGCATGCTGCCAAGATGCCCATCATCGACTATCACTGCCACCTTATTCCCAAGATGGTAGCTGACGACCACAAATTTAAATCTATCACTGAAATCTGGCTCGGCGGCGACCACTACAAATGGCGTGCCATGCGCTCAAACGGTGTTGACGAACGTTTCTGCACCGGCACTGACACCACCGACTGGGAAAAATTCCAGAAATGGGCTGAGACAGTACCTTACACTTTCCGCAACCCTCTCTATCACTGGACTCACCTTGAATTGAAGACAGCTTTCGGCATCGACAAGCTTCTCAATCCCGAAACAGCTCGTGAGATCTTCGACGAATGTAACGATAAACTCCTCAACGACCCCAACATGACCGCCCGCGGACTTATGCGTCGTTACAATGTTGAGACCGTATGCACCACCGACGATCCCGTTGACTCACTCGAATACCACAAGCAGGTACGTGACAGCGGCTTCGAAATCAAGATGCTCCCCACATGGCGTCCCGACAAGGCTATGGCTGTCGAGAATCCCGCTGAATTCCGTGCTTACGTAGAGAAACTCGCTGAAGTTTCAGGCGTGACTATCAACAAGTTCCAAGATATGGTTGACGCTCTCCAGAAACGTCACGATTTCTTCGAAGAGATGGGTTGCCGCCTTTCTGACCACGGTATCGAGGAATTTTATGCCGCTGACTACACTGACGAAGAAATCAACGCTATCTTCGACAAGATTTATGGTGGCAAGGAACTCTCTCATGAGGAAATCGACAAGTTCAAGAGCGCAATGCTCATCGTGTTCGGCGAAATGGATCACGCTTCAGGCTGGACTCAGCAGTTCCACTACGGCGCTATCCGTAACAACAACTCCAAGATGTTCAAGCTTCTCGGTCCCGACACCGGCTTTGACTCTATCGGTGAATTCAACACTGCAAAATCTTGCGCTAAATACCTCGACAAGCTCAATTCTCGCGGCAAGCTTGCCAAGACCATCCTCTATAACCTCAACCCGTGCGCCAATGAAGTTATCGCCACCATGCTCGGCAACTTCCAAGACGGCACAATCCCCGGCAAGATTCAGTTCGGTTCAGGCTGGTGGTTCCTTGATCAGAAAGATGGTATGCAGAAGCAGATGAACGCATTGTCACTTCTCGGTTTGCTCAGCCGCTTCGTAGGTATGCTTACCGACTCTCGTTCATTCCTCTCATATCCCCGCCACGAATATTTCCGTCGCACACTTTGCAACCTCGTAGGCAACGATATCGAAAACGGCGAAATACCTTACACCGGTTACGAACAGAACCGTGTGAACCAGATGATTGAGGATATCTGCTACAACAATGCCAAAAATTACTTCAAATTCTAAGCAACATGGCATCACAGACACCTCTCGCCGCCGCTAACCAAAAGATGACCAATTTCCGTTGGGTCATCTGCGCGTTGCTCTTCCTTGCCACCACGGTCAACTACATGGACCGTCAGGTGCTCTCTCTGACATGGAAGGAGTTCATCTCCCCCGAGTTCCACTGGACTGACGCCAACTACGGTCTTATCACATCCGTATTCTCTATCGTTTATGCCGTAGCCAACCTGCTCGCCGGTCGTTTCATTGACTGGATGGGTACTAAGAAAGGCTACCTTTGGGCTATCGGCGTGTGGTCGGCTGGCGCCTGCCTCCACGCTGTCTGCGGTATAGCCACTGAGCATTGGCTCGGTATGCACGACGCCACTGAGCTTCTTCAAGCTACCGGCGACGTCGCTATAACCATCGCCACTGTTTCTGTATACTTCTTCCTCGCTGCCCGTACCATCCTCGCCCTCGGTGAGGCAGGTAACTTCCCGGCAGCCATCAAGGTTACAGCTGAGTACTTCCCGAAGCGTGACCGCGCCTACGCTACCGCCATTTTCAATGCCGGTTCTGCCATCGGTGCTCTCGTCGCTCCGTTCACCATCGGCCCGCTCGCCAAATTCTTCCAAGGCATAGGCTGGGGTAACGGTTGGGAAATGGCGTTTATCGTCATCGGTGCTCTCGGTTTCATCTGGATGGGATTCTGGATTTTCCTCTATAAGGAACCGGCAGCCAACCCGCACGTCAACGCTGCAGAGCTTGCTTACATCGAGCAGGACAACGATGCTGACGAACCCGCTAAGGAGAAAGCTGAGGTTGAGGATTCCGAAACTGCGACTATCCCCTTCTTCAAGTGTTTCAAGTATCCCCAGACATGGGCAGTGTTCTTCGGCAAGTTCCTCACCGATGGTGTGTGGTGGTTCTTCCTCTTCTGGACACCTGCTTATATCTCAGACGTGTTCAAGCTTTCCACTTCCGAGGGCGAAGGTATGCTCATGATTTTCGTGCTTTACCTCATCACCATGCTCTCAATCTACGGTGGTAAACTTCCGTCAATATTCATTGACAGCGCAGCCCGTCGAGGGATAAATGTCGATCCCTACTCGGCACGTATGAAAGCCATGTTTATCTTTGCACTCTTCCCGCTGCTCGCTCTTGCGGCTCAGCCCCTAAGCTCAGTGTCACCTTGGATGCCTATCATCATTATCGGTATCGCCGGTGCAGCCCATCAGTCATGGAGCGCCAACATCTACTCTGTTGTAGGTGATATGTTCCCCAAGAGCACCATCGCTACCATCATCGGTATCGGCGGTATGGCAGGCGGTATCGGTTCTGCGCTCATCAACTATGGCTCAGGTATCCTGTTCGACTATTCCGCTCAGGTAAATATGTCGTTCATGAGCTTCCAAGGCAAACCCGCCGGTTATTTCGTGGTATTCTGCATCTGCGGTGTGGCTTACCTCGTAGGCTGGTGCATCATGAAGCTCCTCGTACCCCGCTACAAGAAAATCGAAGCATAATCCCGCTTCAATTCACATAGCAAATTAAAAGACTCCGTTGGAAGTTGATATTCAACTCCAACGGAGCCTTTAATTTATACCTTTCCCGGAAAATATACTATAAAACACATGTACTTGACAGATTAAGCCTATATTTGATTGATTCAAGCATCTACAAACCATGAAATTTAATTAATTTTGTCAACATAGTTCCAACGTAACAATTTATTCATCACGTTATCAATATAATCCATGAAATTGAAATTTTGCTCCCGCATAGCAGGTGTGATGTTTCTGACATTCACCCTTAATGCTCAAAGTGCGGATCTGTTCTCTTACTCCGCTCCCGACGGCAAGTCAGGACTGCGACTTGCATGGCGCGCCGACGCTTCATCCGACTGGCAACCGATAGACGAAAACTTCAACTTCGTAAGCAGCGACTTCGGTCCGTGGGGAAGCCATAAGACCATGTTCTCCCCACAGCTTTTCATCAACGCTGCCGACTCGCTTTGGACATGCGTATGGTCAGCCACATCCGATGGCTCTGTCACCGCACTTACAACATCGCCCGACCTGTTCAGTTGGACTCCGCAACGGTATTTCGCCAACAAACTCGACCTGCCGAGAGATATGCGACCGGCTACACCCATCACAGCCGATTCAGTGCTGATCGGCGGCAAGATGATGAAAGGGTTCAGACAGACAGTTGACAACGCAACAATCGACCGTATCAAAAAATTTGTTGCCGACCGTGGAAAGCGTGGGGCATTATTCTCACAACACGCTAAGGACGATGCTACCCGTTTTGCCAACCTCTCCGACGTATCATTCACGGCAACAGCAAATCCATCGGAAGCAAAGCAGATTTCCGATAAGCTTATCGGCATATTCTTCGAAGATATAAACTATGGAGCTGACGGAGGTCTGTATGGCGAGCTTCTTCAAAACCGTGATTTCGAATATATCCCGTCTGACCGTCATGGAGACCAAAACTGGAACTCGACCCATTCATGGTCGGCAACCGACGATGGTTCCTTCTCGATAGCAACCGATAGCCCCATCCACCCGAACAATCCCCATTACGGTGTGATAAACGGGGCTGTTACCCTCACTAATGCCGGATATGACGGCATCTCAGTCAAAAAAGGTGAAAAGTATCGTGTGTCACTCGCCATCCGTTCCGCCAAACCGATGCGCCTGTCAGTCACTCTTACCACTCCCGAAGGCGCAGTGATAGGCAATGCAGCCATCAAAACCAAGGGCGGAGATTCATGGACTACCTATAAGACATTGATAAAAGCCACACGCTCAGTTTCGGGAGCAAAACTAAATGTAAATTTCCCTAAAGGTTCAGACGCTTCCGTGGATATGGTATCGCTATTCCCTGTCAACACTTTCAAAGGTCGTGAGAATGGTCTCCGTCAGGACCTCGCACAGACACTCGCCGACCTAAAGCCTCGTTTCGTCCGCTTCCCCGGCGGTTGTGTGGCTCATGGCAACGGCATAGACAATATTTATGACTGGAAAGGCTCTATAGGCTCTCTCGAATCCCGCAAGCCGCTGCGCAACCTCTGGAACTATCATCAGACACGCGGACTCGGCTACCACGAATACTTCCTTTTCTGCGAGGATATAGGCGCAGAACCTCTGCCGGTGCTTGCTGCAGGTGTGCCATGTCAGAATTCAGGCATCCCGGGACACCACTCCCACGAACCTCTCACCACGCTCGGACAGCAATGCGGCATACCTATGGAGGAGATGGACGCATACGTTCAGGATGTGCTTGACCTCATAGAGTACGCCAACGGCGACATCAACACCACTTGGGGCGCCAAACGTGCCGAAGCGGGACACCCCGAGCCATTCAATCTCAAATACCTCGGCATAGGCAATGAGGACCTTATCTCAGAAGTGTTCATCCCCCGTTTCAAGATGATCTACGACTCTGTTCGCGCCCACTACCCTGACATCATAGTGGTAGGTACTGTGGGACCGTTCTACGAGGGTTCTGACTATGACGCAGGCTGGAAACTTGCCGAGGAGCTTAACATACCGATGGTTGATGAACACTATTACGTTGATCCGGCATGGATGATTCACAATCAGGACTATTACGACAACTATCGCCGTAACGGCACCAAAGTGTATCTCGGGGAATATGCCGCACATCTCCCCGGTCGTCCCAATAATATGGAGACAGCCCTTGCGGAAGCTCTCTATCTCACATCAGTTGAACGCAACGCTGATGTGGTTGAGATGACTTCCTACGCTCCGCTTCTCGCCAAGCGTGGCAACACCCAGTGGCGTCCTGACCTCATATATTTCACCAACGACTCCGTGATGCCTACCACCGACTATCAGGTTCAAAAAATGTATGGCAACAACTCCGGCACACGCTATATCCCTGCACCTCTTAAGGTTAACAGCTCTGACAAGAACGTGACCAACCGCATAGGTATGTCAATAGTCCTTGACGAAGGCTCTTCCGAATATATCGTCAAGCTCGTCAATCTTCTGCCGGTTGAAGTGAAAGGCAATGTGGATCTGACACCTCTCGGCATAACAGCCAAAGAAGTAACAGGTGAGATACTTGCCGGGAAACCGACCGATACCGACACCACACCACAGCCCGTAAAAGTGACATTCCCGCAGATGTCACTTCCACCCTACTCCTTCACACTCGTGCGCATACCTGCGAATAAGTAGCCTTTTATTCATGCTTTTAGGCTATTTTAAACAAAACGACGAACTGATTTAAATTTTTTACAACTATTTTTTTTATTAAAATTGAGTTCTAATCCAAAGAAAAGCGTTACATTTGCAGCGTATAATATTTTTCGTATAAATTATCTAATTTAAATTTACCAAACCATGGCTTACGTTATTACAGATTCTTGTGTGGCTTGTGGCACTTGCCAGCCCGTTTGCCCCGTTGACGCTATCTCTGAAGGCGATATCTACCACATCGATCCCGACACTTGCATCGAGTGCGGTTCTTGCGCAGAAGTTTGCCCCAGCGAAGCTATCATCCCCGGCGAATAATTTTCACGCACAGGAAATCAAACAAAATGATAAAAACGTCTTCGGTTTTCCGAAGGCGTTTTTACTTTTTATATAGATTCCTAAAAAACTTATAAATATTGTCAATCTTGCAAATCGTATATGCATTTTTTTTAGTAGATGACAAAAATTAAATTTATGCTGTTAAACACTTAATTTTCA